>ERZ1370068.9114-contig-7915_pt1 | contig 67206 bp, 99 predicted proteins | sample MGYA00561227_ERZ1370068 | MGnify/ENA primary metagenome ERZ1370068 (study PRJEB38410, sample SAMEA6850437) | metagenome | study: Metagenomic assessment of the ecological functions of the soil: analysis of the soil microbiota associated with the... | reverse complement strand
GTATTAGCTCGTTCTGGTTCACGTATTGCTAAGCAGAGCGCAGCGATGAGAGGCCACTCATGATCCTAGTTGCTGGACCGTATCGTTCTGGTACGAACGATGATCCATCACTCATCGCCAAGAACGTGGCGGCTATGACCGAGGCTTCGCTCGTCAACTTTTTCCGCGCAGGTCACTTTTGCCCGTCTTGGGGGAATGGTATGCACTTCCACTGATTGAGTACGCGGGTTCCAAGCGTGTTGGGTGACGAGATATTCAACGAGATTTTCCACCCAATTTCTCGGCGCATCGTGGCCAAGTGCGATGGCTGCCTTCGAATCGGCGGCTCGTCGAGCGGTGCCGACGAGATGGTTGCGCTGTGCCAAGCACCACGGAAAGCCCGTGTAAGCTTTCGCTCGCGGCAAGAGAGACCGACTGCATCATGAAAGTTTCTTGATGGCCAACCCCACGATCACAACCCGGACGCCCCGGTTCGTTGCGTCCGTCTTGGCGATCATCGCAGCAGCATGCGAGGTTCGTTACCTGTTAGGCGGCAATGCGTCGCGTCCTGTTTGTCTGCACCGGCAACATCTTCCTGTGCCACGCAGTACGCGCTGCGTGCCTCTGCGCAGCGCCTCGAGAGACCTTTTCGTCGCGTCCGCTGGCGCGAGGACTTTGCGTACGGGGGTGAACCGTTTGTTGCGATTTACCTTCTTACGCTCGGGGATCGATCGCGAAAGCGACCATCATCGCGCCGAACGCTGACCGCCAGCGATCTTTGCGGAACCAGGGCCAGTGATCGCGATGAGCACCGAGCATCGCCTCGTGTTGGCGCAGCGTTTCAATTGTCATGGCGTTCTGCGTTTGCGAAGCGGCCTTCCTGCCGAGCCCACTTCCCGATGTGGATGCGAGGTCATCCCGGAGTATGGGGCGAACCGTGCCGCTTTGAGGCTCGCCGTGACCACGCTCCATCGACCGCATTGTTAAACTGACTCAGAGACTCGCCAAGCGGTCACTGGTGGCGAAAAAGCACGTGAATCCCAACTCAGCTGTTCGGAGTCACAACGGCCCAGCAGCGGGCCGATCTTCACTGTAGTCACAAAGCAGTCTGTCGCGTCAGGGCACCGTGAAGTGACATGGTTGCCAGCCAGCGCATAGGCCTGCCCGGCGCTCTCCGCAATGCGCCCCATCAGCATATCGCAAACCCACGATGAAACGCATGAATGGGGCACCCGGCAGCTCCAGGCATAACGTTGGCGGTGGCTCTTTTTGCCTGGACTGCTCGCTGACCATGTATTCGGCGGCACCAGTCCGGCCAGTTCTCATCTCGTACTGCCGTTGCGCGCCGTGTTCGCCGTGGAAGCACCGGCGCGACGAAGTGCGCTGTACAGATCGTTCGCCGACGCGAGAAGGTTGTCACCCTGAATCGATGCGACCGGCGAGCCGCGTCGTGGCTCCTGGAACCAGCCGTTGCCGTCAGGATCGCTGAAGAGGCCTTTGACGCCGAAACTGCAAGCTGATGCTCGGGATCAGCCGCTGACGCGAAGCAGAAGAATCCCGGCGGTGGATCGTCGGGCCTGCATAGACGCCTCGTTGTGGAACACCTCACTGACGTTAGTACCGCGACCGATCAGCTCGTCGCGGGCAGCCGCGGGGTCTGAAACGATAAAGGTACAGCCCTTGGGCGGACCGGGTGGAGCTGCGGTGACGTTTTGCCGAAGATGACCTGCGAGCATCCGGAGCCAGGCGAGGTGAACGGAAGCACGCGGAAGTCGCTTCGTTATCAAAGTCGGCGTCAAGGCGCCAACCGAGCCGCGCGTAAGAACTAGCCTGCGCGATCTGACATCAGGAGCAGGGGATGACGACGATTTCGGCGACGGCTGGGTAGAACGTGTGGGCGGAGGTGCGGAGGGGAGGGTGCTCAGGCTGCATCGCGGCATTACTCCTTTGAAGAGGTAAATGGCCCCAGAATTTACAAGCGCGTTCACGCACAAACCCGCGCCGCCGGTTGATCTCCGCCTCGACGCGGCGCAGCAGCACGTCGACGGCAGAAGCCGACGATGCCGATGCGCGATCATGCCCGCCATCACGATCGACGTGCTGATGTTGCTCTGGCCCTTGACCATCAGGTAGCCGATGCCGCTCGACGCGACGATCAGCTCGGCGCCGATCAGCGATTGCCAGCCGAGGCCCGCGCTGATGCGCAGCCCCGCGACGATCGACGGCACGGACGCCGGCAGCAGCACTTCGCAGATGACGCGCCAGTTGGCGCGCGCCGAGCGTCTGCGCCGCCTCGATGTAGCGCGTCTCGACGAAGCGCGCGCCGCGGTACGCGTTGATGAGGCACGGCGGAAACGCGCCGCTGAAGATGATCAGCACCGGGCCGCCGATGCCGGTGCCGAACCACAGCGCGGCGAACGGCACCCACGCGATCGGCGCGACGAAGCGCAGCGCCTCGAAGAGCGGCGTGACGATGTCGTCGAGCCAGCGGTACCAGCCCATCATGCAGCCCGAGCGGAACGCCGACGACGCGCCGCGAGCGCGAAGCCCGCGCCGAAGCGGCCGAAGCTCGACAGCAGGTGCTGCTGCAGCGTGTAGCCGACGAACGGGATTTCGCGTGAGGTCGACGAACTTCTCCAGCACCGCGAGCGGCGTCGGCAGGAACTGCGGCTGCACGAGCCCCGAGGCGCGATCAGCGTCCACAGCGCCGAAGAAGCCGAGCGCGCCCGCGACCGACAGCGGTCCAGAACTCGCGAGCGGGAGAGCGCGGCGTCGATCGTGCGATTCACGCGCGACGCCAGGGCATCGCGCGGCGCTCGACCCATTCGAGCACCGTGGTCATCGACGCCGCGCGGTCACGGCCACGGCCGACCATGCCGACGAGGATCATCGCCGGGAAGATGTCGAGCGACGCTCTGGTAGAGCACGTGGCCGAGCCCCGCGATCGCGCCGATCAGCTCGCCCGCGACCAGCGTCGTCCAGCACGCCTGCAGCGACAGCCGCAGACCCGGTGAAGATCATCGGCGCGCGCGCCGGGAAGCAGCATCTCGCGCACGAGCATCGCGCCGCGGATGCCGAGCGTGCGCGCCGCTTCGAGCAGCGTACGGATCGATGCGCGCACGCCGCGCGTAGCTGTTGATCACCGACGGCACGAACGCGGCGAGCCAGATGATCAGCACCTTCGCCGCGTCGCCCAGGCCGAGCCAGACGATCGGCGAGCGGAATCCACGCGAGCGGCGGGATCGGCCGGATCAGCAGGAACGCCGGATTGACGAGCGCTTCCGAACGCGCGGCTCGCAGCCCATCGCGAGGCCGAGCGGCAGCGCCGACGCCGACCGCGGCGCGCGAAGCCCAGCAGCACGAGCTTGCAGCTGTGCAGCACGTGCTCGTGCAGGTCGCGCGTCGGCGTAGCCCTGCAGCGATGATCTGCCGCGCGCGCCTGCCACGCTTCGGACGGCGACGGAAAGCGGCCGCCGGACGATCGTGCCGGTGAGCGTGGTCAGCACGTACCAGCGACCAGCGCGCGAGCACGACGCGACGGTGACGACGCGCGACCGGCCGAGCCGGCGCTCGCCGCGCGCATTCGCGCTGCTCAGTCCGCGCGGTTCGCGAATTCCTTGAGCTTCGGATCGGCGTCGACCATGCTTCAGGTACTGGTCGGTGACGTAGTTCGCGCGCCACCGGCGCTTCCGGAAGCGTGCCCGCTCGCCTTCATGAAGTCGCTGATCTTCGTCATCCAGCCGTCGACTTCGGATGCGCCGCCCGCGCGGTTCATGATCTTGAGCTGCCCGGCGAGATCGTAGATCGGGCGCGTCGTGAACTCCTTCTTCATCGACGCCTCGGAGATCGTCACGCCGCCCTGCTCGTAGAACTTCTTCATCATCGCAATCGCTTCGGCCGGATGCGCGTTCATCCATTTCCACGCGCGCAGGTAGATCGGCGAGGAACTTGGCGACGTTCTGCGGCTGCTCCTTCGCGTAGTCGCGCGCGCACGATGAGCGCGCCCGGCACCGAGCGCGCCGGCGTCCTTGCCGGAGCAGATCACCTTGGCGCCCGCCTTCTCCTCGAGCGTGTAGATGTTCGGCGCCCACAGCCCGCCGAGGTCGGCGTTGCTGCTCGACATGGCCGAGATGATCTCGGCCTGGCCCATGCTCTTGATCGTGACGTCGGCCTTCTTGAGGCCGTACTTTGGCGAGGCAGGACTGCACCGCATAGTCGCCCGTCGAGTTGGCCGTCAGCACGATCGTCTGGCCCTTCATCGACGCCGGATTCTTGACGAAGCCGTCGGCCTTGGCGCCGGTCGCCATCAGCGCGTTGCCGACCGACTCGTCGTTGGTGAGGCCGATCGTCAGCAGGTTGTAGCGCGCGGCGCCCAGCACCGCGGGCACCGAGCCCGTGCCGCCGACGTCCCACGACTTCGCGGCCGAAGCCGCGATCTGCGGCACGCCCGGCGGGAAAGATGCTGAACTCGGGCTTCAGTCCGAGCTCCGCCCACCAGCCCTTTTGGCTCGCGACGTAGAACGGCAGCGACCAGTACAGCGCCGGCTGGTAGCTGACCTTGATCTCGGTCAGCGGCTGCTGCATGAGCGCCCGCAGCCGCGAAGGCCGAGCGTGATGGCAGAGCGCGACGTTGCGACAATCGGTTCTTCTCATGATGCGGTCTCCTCCTCCCTGGTGGTGGAGTTGCTCGGCGCTGCCTCGACTGTCCGCGCAGGGCTCGCTGCTCGCTTCGCAGCATCCGCCGAGATGCGCGTACGCAAATGGACGAACGACTCCTGGTCCATCGACCTCTTCGGCGCGGTCGATGGCGATCCCAGTTCTCGGCGCTGGCGCACGCGGCGCGACGTCGACGATCTCCTTGATCCGGCCGGGACGCCGCGTCACATCCGCCACGCGATCGGCGAGGTACACCGCTTCCTCGACCGCGTGCGGTGATGAACAGCACGGTGCGCGGGTTGACGCGCGAGCAATTTGATCAGCTCCTCCTGCATCACCGCGCGGGTCTGCGCGTCGAGACGCGCCGAACGGCTCGTCCATCAGCAGCACGGTCCGGGTCGAGGACGTAGCTTCGCGCGATGGCGACGCGCTGCTGCATGCCGCCGAGACAATTGATGCGGGTAGCTGCCGACTTCAGCTGGCCTTGCAGACCCATCGAGTTCTGGCGCTGCCGCTGCGATGCGCTCGCGGCGCGCCGCCTCCGGCACGCACTCTGGCGCTGTTCGAGCCGAAGTCGATGTTGTCGTAGAACGGATTTCCACGGGAACAGCGCGAACTGCTGAAACACGACCTGACGCGCGATCTTGGGCCCGGGCTGGGTGGCCGGGGCGCGCGCCTTCGACGCTTCACCGTCCCGCCGTCGGGAACTCCAGCCCGGCGGCCCGTTCGCGAGCCGATCGTCTTGCCGCCAGCCCGACGGTCCGACGATCGCGACGAACTCGCGGTCGCGCTGCATCGAAATGCTGACGTCGTCGAGGCGCGTGCCGGGAAAGACGCGCTGGCCGTCGCGTTCGAGGCACGCGGCTCACGCGGTCGAGCGGGGATGTCGCTCACCGGTATGCGCTGCGCGTCGCGCGCTTCGGGACGGGAGATGTGCGTTCAAAGGGGGAGCGGGTTCATCCGGCGGAAAGAACCGCCACCGTCGACGAAGAAGGTCTGGCCGTAGTCACGTAATCCGGCGCGCGAAGCTCGCGAAGGAAGATCGCAGCAGCCGGCGAGGTCGGGCTCCAGCTCGCCGTTGCGCCCGACGGGTGTGCGCCGCGCTGGCCTGCCAACGGACCGGATCCGCCACGATCGGCGCCGTGAGCGGTGTGGCGAAAAAAAGCCCGGATGCGATCAGCGTTGGCGTTGACGCGCCTTTGCCGGACCACGCCTCGGCCTGCACGCGCGCGTGAGCTGCGTCAAGCCTGCCTTCGACCGCGCCATGAGCGCCGCTGTCGGCTGCAGGCGCGCACCCGGCCGCAGCGCGGGCAACGTTGATGATCCGCTCCGGGCCGCGCTCGATCATCAGCCGGCTTTACGATCGCGCTACGCGACAGGAGCGGCGATCTCGAGGTTGAGCTTGAGCACGCCCGATCCCAGTCGTCACGGGTAACCTCGAGCATCGGCCTGCGCATCGATTGATGCCCGCGGCGCGACCGACCGAGGTCGTCCGGCGCGCCGGACGTTGCGGCAGCTTGCTTTTGCGCCCCGATCGTCGATCGATCGTAATCGCGGTCCGCGCGGTCACGCAGGCCAGTGATCGCCAGCCCGCCGCCAGCCCGCCGCGACGATCTCGTCGCGCGCCTACGGCGAACTCGCTCCACGCGCGCACGCGCGACATTGCCGCCTGCCGCGGCGACGCCAGCCACGATCGCGCGTCTGATGCCGGAGTTCCGCCGCCGGATCACCGGCGCGCGCGACACGGCCGAGCGCGGACGAGAAGACTGGCTACGCTGGCGGCGTCTCACGGCGCCAGCAGGTCACGATATAGCCGCGGACCGGCTGCCTGGTGCGAGACCTGCGACCCCGCTCGCGTTGACGCCGGCGTACCGCTTGGTCAGAAACGCTCGCCAGGGGAAATCACCTGTATCGACCGGCGGTCGTCGAAGCGAGTGCCGCGCGCGGCAGACACCATGCGCTTCCGAGCCGCGAGAGTTAGCGCCACGACACTGCGCGATCGTTCTTTGCGCACCTCCGCCGTCAGGCGCTGCCAGGCAGGCGTCTTCATGAGCTTGTGCACCGACCGGTCGCCAGAATAGCGCGCGCGCCGTTCCGTCAGCAGGATGTGGTTCGGGCCGAGACGCCTTGTGCGCCGAACGCGACCGTCGCTTCCTCGCCGAGGAACAGCGAGCCGTAGCGCTGAGCGCGCGCAGCCACCAGTCAGGATCGCGCCTGCACTTCGAGGTGCTCGGCGGCGTGGCGATCGGACACCGCGGCGACTTCCTCGCGCGTGTCGCAGACGATCACCTCGCCGTAGTCGCGCCACGCGGCGCGGCGGCGGCGTCGCGCGTCGGCGGCAGCGCGGCGACCAGTGCGGGAACGCGGCGCATCACCTCGTCCGGCGAGCGCGCGCGACGTCGTGAAGAAGCCATGCCGGCGATTCGTGCCCGTGCTCCGCCTGGCCGACGAGGTCCGCGGCGACGATCGCCGGGTCCGGCGCTGTCGTCGGCGATCTGCCGCGATCTCGGAGGCCGGCGAAGACGTCGATGCCGACCTTGCCGGCTAACGCCGCTGCGCCTCGGCGACGAACTTGCCGGGCCACGCGGCGAATGTCAGCCGGCCGGCCGGTGAACAGGCCGAACGCCATCGCGGCGATCGCCTGCACGCCCCGAACCATCGACGTCGGCTCCGGCGACTTTCATCGCATAGAGCACCTGCGGGTGGATCCTTCGCCCGCTGTAGGCGTCCGAGCAGGCGATCACGGTCGGCACGCCAGCGGCACTTTTTCGCCGTCGCGATGCTCATGTCACGCCGGGCGATGTGCTGCATAGCGGCCGGTCGGCACGCCTGGCAGCCCGCGGCGTTGATCGGTACCAGTCGCTGGCCCGCCGTGAGTCCCGGCCGAAGCTCTCGCGGCGAGTTCGCGAATCTGATGCGCGCTGCGCGTATCGCGAAGCGCCACACTACGCGCGGGCTTGCAGAACGATTGTCTTACCGGGCTGCTGCGGCGCACGTCGCGTCGCGCCTCCAGCTCTGCATTCGTCCGGCGGCAGCACGATGTCGCCGTGCCAGCGAGTCAAGGCGCGCCGCATGCTGCGCGGACTGGCCGCTTCGCCGCGCGCGATCTACGATCGTCGAAGCCAGCCATCGCGCCCGCGAACCTCACGCGCGCGTCCGCGCCAGGTTCGGTTTCGAGGTGTCTTGCGCTCGCCCGCTTCAGAGGCTGCTCGATGCAGCCATCGTGGGGGCGCCGCCGGAAGGAGCGCATGGATGAAGGCGCTGTCATAAACCGGGCGCTGCGTCCTGTGCGCGCGAGTGATTGTCGCGCCATGCTTTGGACGCGATCCGCGCACGTAAGTTAGCATGCCAAGAAAGGTGCCCGGATTTTCCACTCGAACTGGGTCCAGCAGTTCAAGTCGGCTCGCGCAAGCTCGCCGGATATTGCAGCGCGCCAGTCGCTGCCGCACGGTTTGATCCACGTTGAACCTCAGGAAGTCGAGTCCGAGCTCCCTCGCGAGGGATTCTTTGATCTGACGCAACGTGAAGCGGTGCTCCCTGGCGTGGAACAGAAGATCACGGCAGCCGCTCGTGTCGTAGAAATCCTCCAGTGGCCGTCAGGCTTCTGAACGGACGCCATCGGTCGATCAATTGCGAAATCAAGCCGGAACTGACGAACTCCTTCCGTCGTCGCCTCGTAGCCTTGAGCGGCGATGAGGTCTTGAGCGGCAGCGATGTCCCGGCGAGCAAGCTCGCTGTAGAGACCGATATGCATGACGCCGCCGGGGCGCAGCAGGGATCGAAGAACGCGCCAACCCGCCAGCGGATCCTCGAGATGGTGCAGCACGCCGACAGCATTCGATGAAATCGAAGGTCTTGCCGATGGATCCCAGCCTCAGAATGTCAGCCTGTGCGTATTCGATGTTCGCAATGCCCAGCTCGCGCGTCTTTCGCTTCGCGTAGGCGAGGCTCGCTGCACTGAGATCGACCGCCAGAATCCTCGCCGCCGGAAATCTTTGCGCCGTTTGGATCGATTGCTGCCCGGTACCGCAACCAGCTATAAGGCACATCGATCTTGTCATCCTGACGCGCGAAGCGCGGGGATTCGAGACCGAGCTCGCTCGCCAGGAAGGCACTGAAGGCGAAACGCCATCGGTCGAAGGTGATCCTGACCCATCTCGGATACGGATTTTCCTCGTATTGGCTGGACACCAATCGGGAGGTCTCATCGTCGATCGGGGTCAGCTTCTTCAGGGTGGCGCGATAGTTGTTTTCCTGAATGGGTTCTCTCACTTGTTGCGAGAACAAACCAGCTAACGGGGGCTCCGTCATGACAGCCCGCCAGGCGTTGGCAGTCAGGAAGCGAGGACAATGGGGAATAGCAGGCGAATGCGGCGACCCACACGCCGGGCACGGGCTTCGCTTCGGTGATGCGCCTGGAGATTGCGTCGCGAAGCCAGGTGACACCATCGTATTCTTCGGTCGTGCAGTTATAGACGTATTCGTTGATGTAGCACTGACGCGCAATGGCGCAACAGAGACGCAATAGCAATGGATCGGCGTCGTCAGGCGATTGCGACGCCAGGACATCGAGAAGGAGGGCTCGCCGGGCCAACGCCAGGAAGTGCTCGAAATCGGGCCGGCCGCCGGCGTGTTCACGAGTACGGCGCTGAGCAGATCATCGGCGGCCAATGCAGCAAGGCCCTCCGTTCCGAATAAAGTCCTCCTTCGATAGCGCCGTCGGCCACGATGCGACGGCTCGTTCAATGCATTGCCCGGCCTCGCGATTGGATTTGATCAGTGCCAGGCTTGCAGGAACGAGCTGACCCGTCCGACACCACGGATCGGAGAGCGCGCGAATCAGGTATTGCCGCACAAACCTGTTGTTGTAGCGGCGTTCCCGTCTTTGACCAGATGAACGAACAGCGCTTTCGCGGCGGGCGTCTCTTCTGGCTTGCAACGGAACGGATGCAAGCCTTCATCGCGTCCGCCAACATCCCGTCGGCGATGAGTGCCGATGCGAGATCGTTGAGCGCATCGATCTTGCGCCCAGCCCGACCCTGAGCTGCCACGATGGAGATCCTTACTTTCCGAGGAACAATTGGCCGTTGCGACGCGTGAATGATCCTACAGCGGGCCCGAAACCGGAACCGCGCCCGCTGCTACCGGCCGAGCTGCGACTGTACGCAAACGGTCGCTGGCGCCGACGCCACCGTAGCAGCGAGAATGTAACCCGGTTCTCAATGAGCGGCTGGCAGCGGCACGGCAAACCCCGCATCATTTCCCCGCGTTTCTCCGAGCCTGTGCGCGCGCCGGGAAGGAAACAATGCGGGCCGATGCGCAACCTTCTACCGCCGATCGCCGCTGGATCAAGAGCCCGGCCTGGGACCTCGTCTGGGTGTCTGAATGCGCTGTGGTTGGCCCCCGTGATCCTGCTGCTGGCGCGGGGTCACGACGACGTGCGCGCCAGCCCGGTGGACGGGCTGTTCTTCGCCTCGCGGTGCCTCTGTGGTTCGGCCACCGCGTCTCGTCGGCCTGGCTGGCCTACGCGACCCCGGCCTACCGCCCGCTGCTCGCCACGCAGCGGCTGCGCTTCGTAGTGGCCCCGTTGGCCATCGCAGTGGCCTGCTTCGCCGTGCTGCTGGCTCCCGAAAGCGTGCTACCGATGCCGCTGACCGAGCGCGTGGTCTGGCTCGCCGTCCTGGACTACCTGCTGGTGAGTTACCATTTTGCCGCGCAGCACTTCGGGCTGCTCAGCCTCTACCGCGCGCGCGCGGGACGAGCGTCGGACGCGATCGCGCGACGGCTCGATCGGTGGTTCGCGCTCGTCGTGGGCGGCGGTTTCGTCGTGCTGGCAAAGGCGCTGGCTGGATCGATCGCCTTCCAGGACCGCTGGATCGACCCGCTGCTGGGAGCAGGCGGGTCGGACATGTTCGCGCGCACGCTGCGCGATGGCGGCATCGTCTTCGTCGTGATCCTGACTGCCCTGATGCTGCGCGTCGAACTGCGCTCGCAGCGCCCATCGCTGCCGCGCGTGGCCTACGTCCTCGGCGTCTCGGCCATGGTGCTCTTCGCCTTCCTCGCGCGCGACCCCTTCCTGTTCATCGTGCTGTGGAGCGTGCAGCATTGGAGCGCCGCGATGGGACTCGCCTCGCTCGCGGCTTCCGGTGGGGCCCAGGCGCCTGGCGCGCACTGGCAGCGGCTGCTGGCGCCCATCAACCGGCGCGGCTGGGCAGTGCTGCTCGTGCTCGCCGTCGTCTCCACCGCTGCTGCTGCCGGTGTTGGAGGTGGAGGCCGTGACCGACGAATACGCCTACGCCGACCGCATCTTCGGCGATGCGGCGCTGGTGGCTGCGCTCATCGCCCTTCGTGCCGGCGCTGCTGGCACTGGGCTTCGCGAGCCGGCTTCATCCACTACCTGCTGGATCGCGCTGCCTTCCGTTTTTCGTCGCCCGATGTGAGGAAGGCCGCACGCGGTCTGCTGAAGTGAGATCTATCGCTCCTGCTTCTCGGCGGTCAACGAATCGAGCAGCGTCATCAGCGTGGGAAATTCGACGGGCTTGACCAGGTGGCCGTCGAATCCGCGTCATGGGATTACGGCGGTCCTCATCCTGCCCCCAACCGGTCAGCGCGATGGCGTCACGCCGTGTCCCCACGGCAGTTGCGGACGCGGCGGCACACCTCGTAGCCGTTGAGGCGCGGCGGCGGCGATATCGAGCAGCACGACGTCGGGACGGCGCTGCTCGCGATCATTACGAGCGCCGTTGGCCCGTCGTGGGCGGTAAAGGTTTCGTGGCCGGTGATTTGCAGCAGCGTCGCCAGCCGAAGTCGCGGCATCGCGGTGTCATCGACGACCAGGATGCGGTGAGCGTGCGTCCGACAGGGCGCTGCAACCGCTCGCCGGCCGGCGTCGCCGCGTCGGCGTCTCGATCGGAAGGCGTACGACGAATTCGCTCCCCTGATTTTCGCCCGCGCTCCTCGCTTCGACCGAGCCGCCATGCATGTGCACGAACCGCGCTTCACCAGCGCGAGGCCGATTCCCAGTCACTCCTTTCGAGCGCTCGATCGAGCGGTCGACCTGGTTGAACATGTCGAAGATGCTCTTCGAGCTGATCGGGTGGGATGCCGATCCCGTTATCCTTGATCGCGATCACGGCTTCCCCCGCATTGCGCTTCGACCGACACGCTGATCCTGCCTCCGCGACCCGTGCAGCGCGAAGCTGTTGTTGAGCAGGTTGCCGAAGACCTGTGCGAGCCGCACTGCGTCGGCGTGCACGTAGAGCAGTTCCCCCAGGCGCGACGACCTGGAGATCGTGCCCGGCAGTCTCGGCCAGCGATCGCGTGCTTTCGATGACCTCGCCGAACGCGCAGCCAGCTCCACACGCTCGGCGCGAGCTAATTCGATCGTGCGTAATGTTGGTTGAGATCGAGGAGGTCGTCGACCAGTCGTACCAGCTGCTTCAGCTGCCGCTCCATCGTTTCGAGCGCGTGCGGAACCTCTTTCAGGCTGCCGCCTGAGCGCTTGAGAACTTCGAGCGTGGTGCGCAGCGGAGCAGAGGCGGATTGCAGGCTCGTGCGCCAGCGTGGCGAGAAACTCGTCCTTGCGGTGGTCCGCTTCCAGGAAAGATCGGATGCGAGCTTCCTCGGGTTGTCCTCGAGGCGCTTTCGGTCGGTGATGTCCCGGCTTACCGTCGCAAAGGCGATGGTTTTGACCGCCTTCCGTCTGCCAGTTTCAGGACCTTGTAGTCCATCCAACGACGCACTCTCGTCGCGGAAATTCCGGAAGCGGATCTCGATCTCGCTGTGGCCGCTCTCGTTCACCGACGGGAGAAATTCGTCGACGAGTTCTCGGCTGATCTTCAGGGAAAAGAAAAAGTCGCGGAAGGGCGTGCGGCGCGCTTGCTCCATTCCGTCAGGCCGACCAGCTTCAATCCTGCGGGATTCACGTACATCGGCATGCCGTCGAGATCGCTGATGCCGTGAAGTCGGTGCTGTTCTCGACCAGCGTGACAAATTTCTGGCGCTCGGCCTCGGCGCGCTTGCGGTCCGTGATGTCGGTGCCGGTCAGCGCCAGGAACGGGATCCGGCCCGCATCGTCCTTGATGGGGAGGATGACGAGCTCGACTTCCCGCTCGCTGCCGTCGGCGACGAAATACGGGAGCTCCGCGCGAAATGTTCGACCGGCTTTGGCCTCGTCAGTAGCCGGGCCTCGATCCTCTCGACCAGCGGCGCCGACGCGCGTCCACCATGGACCTTCCACGAGGCGCTTTCCACCGCCTGCGCCTTCGTGTCAGCCGCAGCCCTCCCAGGAGAGCGGTTCATCTCGACGGCCGTACCATCGAGATCAACGATTCCCGAGAACAGCGCACCCTGCTCGAAGAACGCGCGGAACTTGGCGTTCGCAGCGCGGCAGCTCCGCCAGCAAGCCTCGCTCGCGTCCTCCGCTTGCCGCCGACGCGTGACATCGCGCACGACCATCGGATGCGCCGACGACATTGCCCGCCTCGTCCCTGACGGGCGAGATCGTGAAGCGAGACCGGGATGCGCTGACCGTCGCTTCGAAGCGCGCTCCGTCTCGAAGTGGTCGACGCGTTCCCGGCCTTGAGGCTCGCGATGATCCTGTCTTCTTCATCGAGCCGATCCTCGGGGATGACGAGCGAGATATTGCCGGCCCACAGCTTGTTGCGCGGTGTAGCCGAAGACCCGCTCGGCACCGGCGTTCCAGCTCTCTATGATTCCATCGAGCGTCTTGCTGATGATCGCGTCGTCGGAGGATTCGACGATCGACGCGAGCAGGCGAGCGGCACGCAAGCGGCCGGCAGCGTCCATCTCCAGATTCCGCCGCGCCGAGATGTCCCGAAGATGATCACGCACCCCAGGATGCGGTCCCATCCTTCGGTGCTGGCGCTCTCGTCGATCGGTTGGCTCGCCGCCATTCTTGCCGATCAGGAGCGCATGGCGTGCGGACCCTTCGACGGGCTCGCCACGCAACGCCCTTGCCGCGGGGATTCTCGAGCGGCTGCCGCGTCTGCGCGTCGACGATCCGGAACACCTTGTCGAGCGGTTCGCGCAGCGCGTCTGCCTGCGCGCTCGGTCGAGGATTCGGCAACGGCATTGACCGCCCGTGATGCGACCCTCGTTGTCGGCGGCGATGACGGCGTCTCCGATGCTGCCCTAGCGTCACCCGCCATCGAGTTCGCCGCGCGTGCCCGCGCGCTATCTGCGCGGCGCGCATTGCCTCGCCGATCCCGATGATCAGCGCACGTGAACGCATGCGCGACGGCTTCGACGACTGTCTGGACGTCGACCGGGCCGAAACGTGCTGCGGGGCTCGATGAAGAGATAGTTAGCAGACGAGTTAGCCGAGGATCGCGACGAGAGACGGCGGGGCCGCTCAGCCACCGACCCAAACGGCCGCGGCGACGCGCCGGAAGAGGGTCACCAGCGGCAGTGCATTGCCGATCAAGCGGGTCAAACGCCCAGCGCAGAAGCACTGCCACGACGAGGGCGCCGATCGCCGTCGCATGAGCTGTCAACGGTCGCACATGTCCTCGCCGGCGCCTGGGCGTGGGGGCTGAGGCGGTGCTGGGAACCGTCGGATCGGGGCTCAGGAATTCGTGGAATCGCGGCGACATGGCAGTGACGATGAATCGGCGCCGTGTGCTACCTGATCGAGGTGTCGGGGCGGGCGCAACGCCTGCAAGGCCCCGCCGCGCAATGCGAGCCCGCTGCAGGACGGGACGCAAGGAAAACGGCGGCCAGCCTATCACTGGCTGCGCGGCGTTGACAACCCGTGTGCCGGAATGGTCTTCTGCCCGTCGGAGGCCGGTTGAAATTTTTACACGAGTCGTTGCAATGATGCATCGATTGGGCAAGCGTTCACGCCGTGGTCGGCGCTGGCCGGTGGCGCGATCATCGGCTTCGCCGCGGCGATGTTCGCGCTCGTCAACGGCCGCGTCGCGGGCATCAGCGGCATCGTCGGAGGACTGCTGCGACCGTCGCTTGCCGGATGCGGCGCGTGGCGCGTCGCGTTCATCGCCGGGCTGATCGTCGCGCCGATCGCTCTACCTCCTGTTCGCGCGACTGCCGCCGATCGTGATCGATGCGGGTTATCCGACGCTCGTCGTCGCCGGCGTCCTGGTCGGCGTCGGGACGCGCTATCGGGGCCGGGTGCACCAGCGGTCATGGCGTTTGCGGATTGTCGCGGGCTATCGCCGCGCTCGCTCGTCGCGACGCTCGTGTTCATGGCAGCGGGGTTCGCGACCGTGTTCGTCGACGCGCACGTCATCGCGGGCTGACGGCGCTCGTGTACGCGCTTCTTCGCCTTCGTCGCGGGCCTCGCCTTCGGGATCGGGCTCATCGTCTCGCAGATGGCCAATCCGGCGAAGGTGCTGGGGTTTCTCGATCTCGCGGACGATGGGATCCGTCGCTCGCCTTCGGTGATGGGCGGCGCGATCGCGATCGGCGTCGTCGGATTTGCGCTCGCCGGCCGGCGGCCGACGACGCTCCTCGGAACGCCGATCGCTTCTGCCGACGGCGCGCGACGATCGACGCGCGCCTCATCGGGGGCACTGCTTGTTCGGCGTCGGGCTGGGGACTCGCAGGCTTCTGTCCGGGCCCCGCTTTCGTCGCGCTCGGCGCGGGTCATGCGAAGGCGCTGGTGTTCGTCGCGGCGATGATCGCCGGGATGCTCGCTTTCGAATGGATCGAGAGCGCGCGGATCGCGCTCGCGAGCCGCCCGGGCGCCAGCCGCCGGGCGCGAGCGAATGATGCTGATCTTCCGCCAGCTCTTCGATCCGCAGTCATCGACGTACTCGTATCTGCTCGCCGATCGCCGCAGCCGCGAGGCGGTCCTGATCGATCCGGTGTTCGAGCAGGCGCGGCGCGACGCCGCGCTCGATCCAGGAGCTCGACCTCAAGCTCGTCGCGACGCTCGACACGCACGTGCACGCCGATCACGTCACCGGCGCGTGGCTGCTCAAGCGAGACGCTGCGGCAGCGCGATCGCGATCAGCGCGGCGAGCGGCGCTGCCGGAGCCGACCGCTATCTCGCGCACGGCGACCGCGTCGCCGTTCGGCGCCCGCTATCTGGAGGTTCGCGCGACGCCCGGGCACACGCAAGGCTGCATGACCTATGTGCTCGACGACGAGAGCATGGCGTTCACCGGCGACTGCCTGCTGATCCGCGGCAGCGGACGCACCGACTTCCAGCAAGGCGACGCGCGGGCGATGTACCGCTCGGTGCGCAGCCAGATCCTGACGCTGCCGCCATCGTGCCTGCTCTATCCCGCGCACGATTACCGCGGTCTTGACGGTGACCTGCGTCGAGGAGGAGCGCCGCTTCAATCCGCGGCTGGGCGGCGAGATCGGCGAAGGCGACTTCGTCGGCTACATGAACAATCTGGGGCTGCCGCATCCGAAGCTGATGGACATCGCCGTGCCGGCGAACCTGCGCTGCGGTCAGCCCGAGGCGGCACGCGCCGTTGCCGGACGAGCCCGTCGTGGGCGCCGCTGACCTTCACGTTCGCCGGCATTTTCGAGATCCAGCCGCAGGCGCTCTGGAAGAAAACGCGGCGTCGATCCAGATCGTCGACGTGCGCGAGCGCGACGAGTTCGACGGACCGCTGGGTCGCATCCGCGGGGCGACATGCATTCCGCTCGGCGAGCTGCCTCGCCGCGCTCGACGAGCTCGCGCGCGATCGCCCGGTCGTCGCCGTCTGCCGCTCGGGCGCGCGGTCGGCGCAGGCGTCCCGTGCTGCTGTCGAAGTCGGGCTTCCCTCGCGTCGCGAATCTCGCCGGAGGCATGCTGCGCTGGCGCGGCGAGGCAGCCGCGTCGATGGCGGGCACGAGTAGTCGCCGATCGGGGAAGGCCGCTGCCGTCAGGTTAGCCGCGAGGTCGGCGGTGATCCGCCGCGACGCGCAGCGTCGTTGGCGAACGTGTTGCGCGCGCGCAATCGAGGGTCGTTGACGATGCCGCCGATCGTGCCGGCGATCACCATGATCACGCCGGCCAGCGGCAGCACCAGGATCAGGCCGGTGATGCCGGCGACCGCGCCGCCGACGAAGATCAGCACCACGGTCGGCAACGGATGCATGTGCAGGCTGCGGCCGACGGTGAGCGGCATGAACACGAAATCGTCGAGCAGACGCGGACGAACAGGAACAGCGCGACCGCCGCGTAGACGACCCACGGATCCGACGGAAAATCGGTCGCGGCGACCAGCACGACGATCACGCACCCGATGATCGGAGCCGACGAACGGAACCCAGGCGAGCACCGCCGCCATCAGCCCGAGCGCGAACGCGTTGGGATCGCCGATCACCGCGGAGTCCAAGCCGCGAGGCAGATCGTATCGAGCAGCGTGAGCTTCAGCAGTCCCTGGAAATACGCGCGCGCGGTGGCGTCGACGCGCTCGACCATGTACAGCGTTCGCTCGTAGTACGGCGTTGGGCACCGCGTCGGTACAGAACTTGAGGAAGCGCCGGCCGTCGCGCAGGAAGAAGAACGCGAGAAAGGGCGCGAGCAGCAGACGCGGGCAGCGAGACCGCCGCGCCGAGCAGCGTGTCGGTAAGCTGGTCCTGCGCATGCGAGCCGGTGAACTCGGCGATCTTCTTGCCCAGCTGCGGCGTGGAACTCGACGCGCTTGAGGAACTCGAACTGCGATTCGAGCATCGACGAGCGTCCGGTCGAGCAGGCGCCTGGCCGCCGGCGAGATAGCGCTGGACGCGCCTCCTCGCCGCTCACCGCCTGCGCGGCGAGCCACGGACAGCGTCGGCACCATCGCCACCACCGCGGCGACGAAGAACACGCCCGCGACGATCGCCGCCGACGTTCTCGCGCTCGACCCCGGCGAGCGTCAGGCGGCGCACCGCCGGGAAGCAGCGCGTAGTACAGGATGATCGCCGAGCAGGAACGGCACGACGAACCACAGCGCCTGCTTCAAGCAGCACGAGCAGCAGCGTCGTGCAGGCGATCGTCGCCGCCCAGACGAGCGGCCCGGTCGACAGGTACCGGCTCGCGCCGGCGCTCGCGCCTCTCGCCGGCTCACAGCGGCTTCCGCTCGGCCGCCGCCGGCGAGCGGTCGCGCAGCTGCCGGCCGAGCTGGCGCGGGCGAGCTGCAGCGCGATCTTCGACGCAACCACCGCGTGCGTATCGAGCAGGCTTTCGAAGTCGCCGCGCGGCGAGCGACGCCAGCACGCAATCCTCCGCGGCCCGCGCCTGCGCAGCGCGCGGCGTCGTCGAGCAGCGCCAGCTCGCCGAATACCGACGCCGGATTCGATCTCGGTGATCTTGCCGGTCTCGGGCTCCGCCCTGCCGGCAGATCAGCACGCGGCCGGCGATGACGACGTAGACCGCTCTGCGCCTTCCTCGCCCTCGTCGAAGATGATCTCGCCCTTCAGGTAGCGGCGCTCGTGCAGCATGCCGTCGACGACACGCGCAGCTCGGAGCGAGACAGCGTCGCGAACAGGAAAAGCTGCCGGAGCGTGCCCAGGCGCGGCGGTTTCCTTCCCGGTCCCGGAAGAACCCTAGCATCGATGACCACTTCCCACGGCCCCGCACGCGGGGCGACGGCGTCACTCTACAACAGGTGGCCGTCAACGCGGCGCAATGCGGCCCCTTCGGCTACTTGCATTTCGGTCGTTGCGGCGGCGTCGGAAGGCTGCGCGCCGCGGCTCGCGCCGGCTTCGTCGATGTCGCTGCAGGTAGCGGCGCCACATCTCGTCCTGGTTGACGCCGCAGCGTGTAGAAGTAGTCCCACGAGTAGATGCCCGGTATCGTGGCCGTCGGAGAAGCACCGGACTGCACCGCGTAGCGCGCCGACCGGATCGAGCTCGGTGATCTCGACGTCCTTCTTCGCCGACCTGCAGCACTTCCTGTCCCGGGCCGTGGCCGCGCACCTCCGCCGACGGCGAATAGACGCGCAGGAACTCGCACGGCAGCCTGAAACCGCTTGCCGTCGGAGAACGGCGATCTCGAGCACGCCGCGACTTCTGGTGCAGCAGGATCTCGGTGGGGGTGGGAGCGTCGCGGTCAAGCCGGCCATGCCGTTGCCTCGTCCGTTGATGCGATCAATCCCAGCGGTCGTCGCGCACCTGGACCTCGCCGTCTTCGAGCGCACGGGAAACGTGTCGGTCGGCTCGTAGGCGGGCGCGCTCAGCGCCGCGCCGGTGCGGATGCAGAAGCGCGCGCCGTGACGCGGGCAAACGATCATGTCGCCCTCGACCGTGCCGCCGGTCAGCTGCCCGGCGTCATGCGTGCAAACGTCGGCGATCGCATAATACTGCGCCGTCGAGGTTGAATACGGCGATCTGCGTACCGTCGACGTCGACGACGCGCCACTCGCCCGGCGCGATCTCGCCCGGCTCGCGCTACCGTCACCCAATCGCTCATGCGTTCGAAACCGGAACGGATGACGCCGTCCGCAGTTTCGACTCACGCGGTCTAGACCGCGACGACTTCGATGTCGGGCTCGATCTGACTTGAACCAGAGCTCTCGATGCCTGGCGAGCGTTCCCGAGATCGAGCTCGGGCAGCTGCCGCACGCGCCCTGGTAATGCACGGTGAGCCTGTCGCCCTCGAGAGCCGAGCACGTAGAGGTCGCCGCCGTCGCCCTGCAGATAGAGGCCGGATGTGCTCATCGAGCAGCTCGTTGATCCGGTCGAGGCGCTCCTGGTCTTCGCGGGACTCAAGTCGGTCAGCGCCGTGGCGCCGCCGCTGCGGTGGCGCGCAGCCGTGTGCTCGTCCGCCGCCGGCGCCGCGCGGATCGGCTCCGCGACCTTCCGCTCAACTACCCGCCAGTCGGCGCCGCCGTCCTGCGTGACCGTGATCCAACGATCGACGTAGAACACGTTCGTCACGTGCCCGATGTCGAACAGCGCCGCCGCGAGCGGAGTCGTCCTTCGCCTGCTCGGCGTTTTCGTACGAACGCGTGATTCCCCAGGTCAACGGCTCCTTGAGGACGAACTTCAGCGCGTTCGGATTGGGCGTGTCCTTCGATTTCGGCGATTTTGGGCATCGCGGTCCGGTTCAGGCGTCCGCCGATCGGTGCGTGCATCGGATCGTCTTCGGCCTCGGTCGACGTGCTCGCGACCGAGTTGAGCGCGGCGTGCAGCGTGTGCCACGGCAGGATCGCGCATTTGACGCGCGTCGGCAGGTCGCGCACGCCGGCGAATACCGCGAGCCGTCCGATGTGGATGAGCCCGTCCGCACGTCGAGCTTTCCGGTCGCCATGTCGCGGAATTCCCGGTATCAGCGTTTCCGCGTCCGCGCGCGTCTTGCCCTTGACGTTGACGGTCATCATCGACGCGCGACGCCTTGCAGATCGCGCACGACTCGCCCTCGAAACGCGATGGCGCCGATGCGCTCGCCGTCGACGTCGAGCGCCACGGTCGATGCGATCGCCGCACAGCGGGTTGTGGCCTTCCGCATGGTGGCTCGCGTGCGCGCAGCGCGCCGTAATTGCGCGGCTTCCGGTTGTGGTCGAGGATGACCTCCTGATACAGCGCCTTGGGGTCGGCCATTACGCGAACACCTTCTGCACCGTTGCGGATGCCGGCGATCGAGCGCGTCGACCTCGGCCATGCGTGTTGTAGAGCGCGAACGAGGCGCGCGAGTGTCGCGGGCACGCGAAAGCGCTGCATCACCGGCTGCGCGCAGTGATGCCCGGTGCGCACCGCGATGCCCTCCTGATTGAGCAGCGTGCCGACGTCGTGCGGATGCACGCCGTCGATCGCGAACGACAGCACCGAGGCCTTGCGCGCGGCGGTGCCGATGATGCGCACGCCGCTTGATCCGGCTCACCTGTGCGGTCGCATACTCGAGCAGCTCGTGCTCGTGCGCCGCGATGGCGTCCATGCCGATCGCCGACAGGTAGTCGACCGCGGCGCCGATGCCCGATCGCCGCGGCGATCGGCGGCGTGCCGGCCTCGAATTTGTGCGGAATCGTGTTGTACGTGGTCTTCTCGAAGGTCACCGACAGGATCATGTCGCCGCCGCCCTTGAAGGGCTGCATGCGCTCGAGCAGCGACGCCTTGCCGTAGAGGATGCCGATCCCGGTCGGACCGCACATCTTGTGGCCGGAGAACGCGTAGAAGTCGCAGTCGAGGTCCTGCACGTCGACCTGCAGGTGCGGGACCGCCTGCGCGCCGTCGACCAGCACCGGCACGCCGCGCGCATGCGCAGAACGCGATCATCCGCTTGACCGGATTGATGCGTGCCGAGCGCGTTCGACACGTGCATGACGCCGACGAATTTCGTGCGCGCGTTGAAGAGCTTCTCGTACTCGTCGAGCAGCAGCTCACCGGCGTCGTCGATCGGCACGACGCGGATCGTCGCGCCCTTCTCCTCGGCCAGCATCTGCCACGGCACGATGTTCGAATGGTGCTCGAGCGTGGTCAGGATGATTTCGTCGCCGGCGCCGATGAACTTGCGGCCGTAGCCGTTGCGTCACCAGGTTGATCGCGTCGGTCGTGCCGCTGGTGAAGATCACTTCGCGGTCCTCGCGCGCGTTGATGAAGCGCTGGACCTTGCGGCGCGCTTCCTCGTATTCGAAGGTCGCCGTCTCCGACAGGTAGTGGACGCCGCGATTGACATTGGCGTGCTGCGTCGTCTGGTAGCGGACGAGGCGGTCGATCACCTGGCGCGGCATCTGGCTCGACGCCGCATTGTCGAGATAGACGAGCGGCTTGCCGTTGACCTCGAGCTCGAGGATCGGGAAGTCGGCGCGGATGCGCTCGACGTCGTACGGCGGCGCCGTCGGGGCTCTCACGCGCGGTCTGGAGGGCGGTCATGGCTGGCGCGTCGTCTGGTCGAGCAGGGTTGCCTCGAGCCGCTGCCTGAGCGAGGCGACCGGTATGCGATCGATGATCTCGGCGCCGAACGCGTAGGTGAGCAGGTTGCGCGCCGCCGCGTCGGAGAGCCCGCGGCTCGCAGATAGAACACCGCGTCGTCGTCGAGCCGGCCGACGGTTGCGCCGTGCGCGCACTTCACGTCGTCGGCGAAGATCTCGAGCTGCGGCTTGGTGTCGACCTGCGCCTTGCGCGCCGAGCAGCAGGTTGCGGCTCGACTGCGACGAGTCCGTCTGCTGCGCGTGCCGGGTGCACGAAGATCTTGCCGTTGAACACCGCGTGCGCGGCGCCGCCGACGATGCACTTGTGCAGCTGGCGGCTCACGCCGTGCGGCTTCCGGTGGTCGATCGATGTGTGCGTATCGGCGAGCTGGCGCTCGGCGATCACGGCGAGCCCGTCTATCGTGCAGGTCGCGCCTTCGGCCGCCTGCGAGCACGTTCAGGTTGTAGCGCGAAATGCGCGCGCCCAGCGCGACGCTGACCGAGTCGAAAGCGGGCATCCGGACGCAAGCGACACCGCGCGCAGTTGCCGATGTGGAATGCCTGGCCGCCCTCGCGCTGGACGCGAACGTGATCGACGCGCGCGTCGTCGGCGAGCGCGATTTCGGTCACCGCGTTGGTGAAATACGCGCCGTCCTGCAGCGAGACGAAGTCCTCGACGATCGTCACGGCGCTGCCGCGGTCCGGCGATGACGAGGCAGCGCGGGTAGCTCGCCGCGTCCTTTTCGCGCGGCGATGAACAGCAGATGCACGGGCGCGGCGACGGTCGCGCCGGGCGGCACGATGATCAGCGCGCCGTCGTGCAGGAACGCCGTGTTGAGCGCAGCGAACACGTTGTCGCGGAATTCCGCGTGGCGGCCGAGGTGGCGCGCGATCATCTCGCCGCTGCGCGGCGTCCGCCGTCGCGAGGTTGGCGACGACGACGCCGTCCGGCGCGATCGCGCGAGAGCTCCGGCGCGTACACGCCGTCGACGAAGACGAGCCGTGGTCGTCGCTTCGGCGAGATCGAAAGCGGCTCGGCGTCGACGACCTCGCGCGGGCGCGCGCGCGCGCACCGGCTGGAACGGTCTGCTTGGTGAGCGGCGAGATGTCGGTGAACCGCCACTCCTCGTCGCGAATCGTCGGGACGGTCAGCACGCCGACGCGGTCGACCGCTTCGGCGCGCAGCGCGTTGAGCGACGCCAGCGGGACTCGCCGGCAGCGTCGGCTGGCCGGCGAGCAGGCTTTCGAGGTAACCCGCCGAAGGCGCGGTTCGCGTCGTGGTCATGCCGATGCCGCCGCCCGGCGATTCGGCGCCGATCCAGTCGTACCCGCGCGTCTCGAGGATCGAGCGCGAGATCCTTGCCGCCGGTCTTGACGATGCGACCGCCGTCCATCACGTGGACGTAGTCGGGCACGATGTAGTTGAGCAGCCGCTGGTAGTGCGTGACGAGCACCATCGCGTTGTCGGGCGAGGACAGCTGGTTGACGCCGCTCGGCGACGACGCGAAGCGCGTCGATGTCGAGGCCCGAATCGGTCTCGTCGAGGATCGCGAGCCGCGGCTCGAGGAGCGCCATCTGCAGTATTTCGTTGCGCTTCTTCTCGCCGCCGGAGAACCCTTCGTTGACGCTGCGGTCGAGGAACTCGGGATTCATCTCGAGCAGCTTCATCTTCTCGCGGACGAAATCGTCGAACTCGAGCGGGTCGAGCTCGTCGCTTGCCGCGCTGCGCCTGCACCGAGTTGTAGGCGAGACGCAGGAACTGGCTGTTGGCGACGCCGGGAATCTCGACCGGGTACTGGAACGCGAGGAACACGCCGGCGCGCGCCCGCTCCTCGGGCTTCTGGTCGAGCAGGTTGCTGCCCTCATAGCGGACTTCGCCGGCGGTGACGACGTAAGCGGGATGCCCGGCCAGCACTTTCGCGAACGTGCTCTTGCCCGAGCCGTTCGGGCCCATGATCGCGTGCACTTCGCCGAGCCGGACCGTGAGGTCGATCCCCTTGAGGATCTCGATGCCGTTCACGGTCGCGCGCAGGCCGCGCACCTCGAGCAGCGTTCGTCGCGTCCTGCCTGATCATCCGACGCTTCCTTCGAGCTTCAGGCCGAGGAGCTTGGTCGCTTCGACCGCGAACTCCATCGGCAGCTGCTGGAACACCGTCTTGCAGAATCCGTTGATGATCATCGAGACCGCTTCCTCGGTGCCGATGCCGCGCTGCGCGAAATAGAACAGCTGGTCCTCGCCGATCTTCGATGTCGACGCCTCGTGCTCGACCGTGGCGCTGGCGTTCTGCACCTGGATGTACGGGAAGGTGTTGGCGCCGCATCGGTCGCCGATCAGCATCGAGTCGCACTGCGAGTAGTTGCGCGCGCCTTCGGCCTTGGCGCCGATCTTCACGAGCCCGCGGTAGCTGTTGTTGGAGTGACCGGCCGAGATGCCCTTGCTGACGATCGTGCTGCGCGTGTTCCTGCCGATGTGGACCATCTTGGTCCCCGTATCGGCCTGCTGATGGTTGTTGGTGAGCGCCACCGAGTAGAACTCGCCGACCGAGTTGTCGCCGAGCAGCACGCAGCTCGGGTACTTCCACGTGATCGCCGATCCGGTCTCGACCTGGGTCCACGAGATCCGCGAGTCGGCGCCCTTGCACAGGCCGCGCTTCGTGACGAAGTTGTAGATGCCGCCCACGCCGTTCTCGTCGCCCGCGTACCAGTTCTGCACCGTCGAGTACTTGATGTCGGCGCGGTCGAGCGCGACGAGCTCGACGCACCGCCGCATGCAGCTGATTGGTGTCGAACTTCGGCGCCGTGCACCCTTCGAGATACGACACCGACGCGCCTTCCTCGGCGATGATCAGCGTGCGCTCGAACTGTCCCGAGTCCTGCGTATTGATGCGGAAGTAGGTCGACAGGTCCATCGGGCACTTGACGCCCTGCGGGATGAAGCAGAACGAGCCGTCGGTGAACACCGCCGAGTTGAGCGCCGCGTAGTAGTTGTCGCCGGACGGAACCACGGTTCCCAGGTACTTGCGCACGAGATCCGGATGCTTCTGCACCGCTTCCGAGATCGAGCAGAAGATGATGCCGACCTCGGCGAGCTTTTCCTTGTACGTCGTCGCGACCGAGACGCTGTCGAACACGACGTCGACGGCCACACCGGCGAGCGCCGCCCGCTCGTTCATCGGCACGCCGAAGCTTCTCGAACGTGCGCAGCAGCTCCGGGTCGACCTCGATCGATGCTGTCGAGCTTCTTCGGCTTCGGCGCCGAGTAGTAGGTGATCGCCTGGAAATCGATCTTCGGATACTGTGACGTTCGGCCACTTGGGCTCGTCCATCTCGAGCCAGTGGCGGTAAGCCTCGAGGCGGAAGTCGAGCAGCCACTGCGGCTCGTTCTTCTTCGCCGAGATCATCCGGATCGTGTCTTCGCTCAGCCCCTTGGGCGCGACGTCGGACTCGATTTCGGTGACGAACGCCGTGCCGGTACGGCTGATTGACCAGGTTCTGGAGTGTGCTGCTCATGGCGTTGCTCCGACAGCGCGCCGGGATCGAATCTCGCTTGCGCGTATCCCGCGACTAAGCGCTGGCTCGTTTCCTTCAGGCTGAAGCTCTCGCCGCAGCCGCACGGTGTTGTCGACGTTGGGGTTGTCGAACGTGAACATCTGCTTCAACCCGTCCTTGACGAAATCGAGCCGCGTTCCGTCGAGGAACGGCAGGCTGTCCGCGGCCACGACGACGGTCGCGTCGTGCGACTCGAATGCCGAATCGCCCGCGCGCAGCTTCGTCGGCGAAATCGAACGTGTAGGCAAAGCCCGGAGCAGCCGACTTTCTTGACCCCGATGCGCAGACCGAGACCCTTGCCGCGCTGCGCGAGCTGGGTCCGGATGTGCTTCGCCGCGCTTTCAGTGAATGTGATCGCCATGGTCGTCTCGTTCCCGGGATCAAGCGGAAACCGGTGGTTCGGTCGCGTTTGTTGAGCGTTTCGCGCATGTCCTGCACCTGCGCGACGCCGGTCGCTTTCGCCTTCTGGCGTCGACCAGTCTGCTTCAGCGTCACGCCGCGCAGGTAATCGAGGATGTGGTCGTTGAGCTTCGCCCACAAATCGTGGGTGATGCATTTCTGATCGTCGCGGCAATTTTCCTTGCCGCCGCACTGCGTCGCGTCGATCGGCTCGTCGACGGCAAGGATGATGTCGGCGACCGACACCTCGGCCATGTCCTTCGCGAGGCGTGTAGCCGCCGCCCGGGTCCGCGCACGCTGTCGACGAGCGCGCGGCGGCGCAGCTTCGCGAACAGCTGCTCGAGATAGGACAAGCGAAATCTTCTGGCGCTGGCTGATTTCCGCCAGCGTCACCGGTCCGGTGCCATGTTGCATTGCGAGATCGATCATCGCCGTCACGGCGAATCGTCCTTTGTCGTGAGCCTCATCGGTAAACCTCTCAATGAAATCAGATATCTACGCCCAATATGGCGGCAATAGATGATCCATTCAATCAACCATATTATACCCGATTGATTTAGTCAACCATCAGTCGACAGGGAGTTCCCGTCAGTTGCCGTGCGATCGCGTCCCAGCGCGCGCAAGCAGCGCCGCCTCGACGTCCCGGGTGAAGCGCGCCGTGTCGAACAGCGGAAAGGTCGCCCGGTTGGCGGCGATCCGGGCGCGAAAGCGGGATAGCTCGCCGGGGCTTTGCGCGAGCCGGCGGGCGGTTGCCTCGTAGGCCGCCGGATCCGACAGTCACGAGCTCCGGCACGCCGATCGCATGCAGCTGGCTCCCGCGATCCGGCTCACCAGCGTCTCCCCGGCCTGGGTGACGAGCGGCACGCCGGCGAGCAGCGCATCGTTGGCCGTCGTGTGGGCACCGTACGGGAACGAGTCGACGACGAGATCGGCGGCCGCGATACGCGCGACGTGGCGCTCCACCGGCGAACGCGCGGAGCGAAGATGAGTCGTCGCCGGATCGATCCGCCGGCCGCGGCGGCTTCGCGGCGAAGGTTGCCCTCCCGCTTCGGTGCCGGCATCGAGCAGCCACAGCACGCTTCCCTCGACCGCGATGCAGCAGCCGCATCCACGACCGCGAAAGCGTCGGGCAGGATCTTGAATGCGTTGTTGAAGCACGCGAACACGAACGCGTCGTCCGGGAAGCCCGCATTCGGCGCGCGTGCTGGCGGCGGCCCGTCCGGCAGGCGGCCGCGGATTGCTCGGAAACGACATGTGCGGCAGCGGCAGGAGCCGTTCGGTGAAGAACAGCTGCAGCGCATCGGGCGCGCTGTAATCGATCGACCAGCGCGTAGTCGTACCAGTCGGCGCCCAGCGTGTCCGGGATAGCCGAGATAGTTGATCTGAACGGGCGCCGGCCGCAGCGCGAAGATCTGCTCGCGCGAGTGCTGCGTGTAGCCGTTGAGATCGATCAGCACCGCGATCCGATCGGCGCGGATCCGCTCGACGATCGCGCCGACGGGCGCGTCGCTCCACGTCGGCGAAGTGGTCGAACGCGCGCGCGACGCGCTGTCCGATCGGGCCGGGGTCGGCGGCGCGAATCCCGTACGCGAAGGTCTCGAACCGATCGCGATCGATGGCCTTCCCAGTACGCGATCGACAGGTACACCATCGGATGCGCGCGAAAGTCCGATGAGACGAAGCCGACAGCGCAACCGCTCGCCGCGCGCGACCGCGACCGACGGTCTCGCTGCGGGAGACGCGCAGGGCGATTCCGCGCGCCCATCGCTCGCGCCGCGCGCAGCTGGGCGCGCCGCCGACATGTCGGCATCGTGAGCAGGCTGAACGGATTCGACCCGGTCCTCGCATGTCGCGTCGTCCGTTTCCAGCAGCACGATTGATCGCCGCGATGCAGCTCGGAGAGCCCGCGCCAATCGCATCGGTGCTGGCGGCCGAAGGCGAGCATCGACAGCGCGTACGGGCTCTCTCGGGCCGCAGCTCGAGCACGCGCAGCCATGCGGGCTCCGCGTCGGCGTGGCGCTGAGCTCGAAGCACCGTGCCCAGGTTCTGCTGGATTCGCAGGTCGTCCGGCGCGAGCCGCGCAGCCTCCGGAACGGACGCCTCCGCGGACGGCGAGGTCTGCCCATCCGCTGGTGCGCGGGCCGCGGGCGCACCCAGACGGAGACCGGGAACGTCGCGCCGTATCGCAAACAGCCGCTCGTAGGTGAGCGCCGATTGCCGATACGCCTCGCGCTCGAACAGCGAGCTCGCGAGGTTGCCGAGCGCGTCCGGGTGCTGCGGGATTCGCCGCGAGCACCCGCTCGTAGCACGCTCTCGGCGCGGTCGCGCTCGCCGGACGCCTCGAGCGCGAGGCCCAGGTTGTTGAGGAGCCCGGCGTGATCCGGCGCTGACGCGAGCGCGCGCTCGTATTCGCGCCGGGCGGCACGCGGGTCGCCTCGGTCGCGATAGAGGTTGCCCAGATGGAACCGCGCTTCGGCGTTGTCCGGGCGCTGCCTGCAACGCGCGGCGCCACGCGCTCCACGCCGCTGCCGATCGGTCGGTCGCACAATCTCGCCCATCAGGTTCCACGCCGCCGGCGTCGGCCGGCGCGCGATCGAGGGCGGCGCGACAATCCGCGACTGCGCGCGCGAGGTCGCCCATCATCCATTCGACGCGCGCACTCCCGGCGCAGTTCGGCACGTCGGGCTCCGCGTCGAGCGCGCGCCGCAACCAACGCGAGCGCTTCCCTGAAGCGGCCGTCGCTCATCAGCGCGGACTGTGCCTCGCTGCAAAGTCGTCATCCGTCCGCTGACGGTTGGCGACGGCGACCGCAGTCGCCCGTGGCACTCCTTGTGAGCGCTTGCCGCTACCGCAGGGGCAGAGCGCATTGCGCGACGGTGGCGGTAACATGCAGGAGGGATCCGGGAAGTGAGCGCGTGCGCGTGGCTTGACCCGCGCGCCAAAACAGCCGGCGGGTTCCGTATAATCGGCACGGTTGGGCGCCGCGTCAACGCCGCGAGGGGCGGAGTCATCGTGCAATTCTCGAGCCGACAGTTCGTCGATATCGATCGTGGCCGCCCCGTCGGCCGGATTGACCATCGCCGCGGCCGGACCGCTCGAGCAGTCGCTGGCACCGCTGCTGGCGCGAAGCGCCCGCCGGGCAAAGGGCGCGTGATCGTCTCGATTTCTCGCGGCGTCGACGTACATCAGCAGCGTCGGGCTGCGCGTCCTGATGATCGCCGCGAAGCAGCTGCGCGCGCGCGAGCGCCAAGATCGCCGTCGCGAACCTGCAGCCGGTCGTCGCGGAGATCTTCGCGATCAGCCGCTTCGACCGCGTGCTCGGCGTGTTTCCGACGGTCGCGCGACGCCATCGAGCAGTTCTCCGCCGCCGGCGCTCGCCGCCTTCGACGCGCGCGCCACCCGCGGAGCGATGAAGCGCATCCGCTTCTGGGGCACGCGCGGCTCGCTGCCGGTCGCGCTCACGGCGACCGGCGTGCGCCAGAAGATCGTCGCGCGCGCTGCGCGGCGCGTCCGGCCGCACCTTCGCGCTCGAATGCCGACATCGAGCGCTACGTCGATGGCCTCGCGTTCGCCGACGTCGCCGGAACCTACGGCGGGCACTCGTCCTGCGTCGAGATCGAAACCGGCGGACCGGAGTACGTGCATCTGCGATCTCGGCAGCGGCGTGCGCCCGTTCGGGCAGGCGGCGCTCGCCCGCCACGGCCCGGCGTCGCCGCAGACGTATCACATCTTCATGTCCCACGTGCACTGGGATCACATCATGGGCCTGCCGTTCTTCGCGCCGGCCTACATTCCCGGCAACCGCGTCCGCATCTACGGCAGCCACCCGTGGCTCGAGTCGGCGCTGCGCCGCCAGCAGGACGAGCCGTCGTTTCCGGTGGACTTCTCGTTCCTGCACGCCGACATCGAGTTCGTCGCACCTCGAGCCCGACCAGCCGCACGACGTCGCCGGCATGAGCGTGTCACGACGATGCTGCAGCGGCACGCCGGCGATTCCTACGGCTATCGCTTCGAGGCGAACGGCAAGTCCGTCGTCTACACGACCGATTCCGAGCACAAGCTCGACGACCCGATGGAGACCGAGAGCTACGTCGGCGTTCTTCCGCAACGCGGACGTCGTGATCTTCGATGCGATGTACTCGCTCGCCGATGCCATTTCGGTCCGCGCCGACTGGGGGCATTCGAGCAATGTCGTCGGCGTCGAGCTTTGCCAGATGGCGCGGCGCGCGGCACCTCTGCCTGTTCCATCACGAGCCGGCCAACAGACGACGAGGCGATCGACGCGCGTGCTCGCCGACACGCGGCGCCTCGAGGAAATCACGCGGACCGGCGCGCCGCTCGCCATCACGCCGCCGCCTACGACGGCATGGAAATCGAGTTGTGAAGGCTTACGGCGGCGTCCGGACCGGACGCGCGCCGGACCGGACGCATCCGCCTCGTCGGCATCGCCGTCCTCGTCGCACTCGCCGCCCTGATCGCGCTGATCGGCTCGACCGTGCATCGCGTCGCGTCTGCAATTCGGCGTGGTTCGATGCGTACCAGGCGTCGTCGCCGCGGACGTTCCGCAGTCGATGCCGGCCACGATCGTCGAGATCGACCAGAAGAGCCTCGCGGCGATCGGCCAGTGGCCGTGGCCGCGCACGGTGCTGGCGGAACTGATCGGACGACGATCCGCCGCGACCGAGCCGGCGGCGATCGGCACTCGACATCCTGATGCCCGAAGCCGACGCGCTGTCGCCGGAGCGATTGCTCGCGCGCACCGGCAGCCGACGACGCCGCCGTGGTCGAGCCAGCTCGCCGGCCGTCCCGTCCGACGACGCGTGCTCGCGCGCGCGCTCGCCGCGGCCGACGCCGTGCTCGTCGTCGCCGGGAGCGACCGAGCGCGACGGGCATGCCGCTGCGTGCGCCGCCGTTCACCGTGCACGACAGCGGCGCGGAGCGATCGCGGCGTCAGTGCCCGATCGCGCCTCGGCTCGCCGCGTATCCGGGCGTGCTGACGAGCATCGACACGCCTGCGATCGCGCCGCGGTCGGGCGCGGCCTCATTTCGGTCGATCCCGAAGGCGGCGTCATCCGGCGCGTTCCGCTTGCAGCGAGCGTCAGCGGCACGCTCGTGCCGGCGCTCGCCATCGAAATGCTGCGCGTCGCCATCGGCGCGCCGTCGGTGCGGCTGCTGACGTTTCCGGCTCGCGAGTGGAAGCGGTGTCGACCGGCGATTTCGTCGTGCCCGACCGAGGACCGACGGCGCCGTCCGCATCTACTATTCGCGGCGCAACGCCGACCGCTTCATCTCGGCGATCGACGTCCTCGACGGCAAGGTCGACCCGGCGCAGCCTCGCGCGAAGCTCGTGCTGATCGGCGTCACCGGCGTCGGCATGCATCGAATACGCAGAACACGCCCGTCGGCGAGCGGATGCCCGGCAGCGAGATCCACGCGCAACTCCTCGAGAACCTCTACGACGGCACGCTGCTGCGCCGGCCGGACTGGGCGCCGTGGCTGGAGACGCTGCTCTTCCTGCATGCTCGGCGGACTGGCTCGTCGTACGCGCACTCCGCGCTGGAAGCCGCGCAATGCCGCACTGCTGATGGTCGTCGGCGTCGTGCTGCCTGCGGCGATCGCCTTCGCCGCCTTTCGCGCGCAGCGGCGCGCTCTTCGACTGCGGCGACGCCCGCCGTCGGGTCTCATGCTGCTGTTCGTGCGTGCTGCTCGTGCCTGTACGCTCGCCGAGGCGACGCGGCCAGGAAAGGCGCTCGAGCGCGTCGTGCAGCGTCGAGCGCGAGCAGAACGGCCCGTATCGCCGGCGAGCTCGATGCGGCGCAGCGCATTCAGACCGCGACGCTGCCGCGCGCCGACCTCCTGCGCGAGGCGATGCCGCGAATCGACCTCGCCGCGACGATGATCCCGGCGCGCGAAGTCGGCGGCGATCTCTACGATTTCTTCCGCCTCGACGAGCGCCGCCTGTTCTTCCTGGTCGGCGACGTCGCGGGCAAGGGCTCTCGGCGAGCATCTTCATGGCGGTCAGCAAGGCGCTGTACAAGAGCGCGATCCTGCGACGCCGGAGCGCCGACATCGGCGACGCTCGATGGCGGCGGCGAATGCCGAGGTTTCGCGCGACAACCCGGAGATGCTGTTCGTCACCGCGTTCGCCGGCGTCCTCGATCTCGAGTCCGGCGAGCTCGACTATTGCAACGCGGGTCACGAGAATCCGCTTCGTCGCTCGATCCGGCCGACGCGAACCGTCGTGTCGCATCGAAGATGGCGGCGGACCGCCGCTTTGCGCGGTCGACGATTTCGCTCTATCGCGGCGCCGAGCGCCGGATCCGCGCAAGGCGAGCTGCTCTGCGCTCATCTCCGACGGCGTGACCGAGGGCAGTGCAACCCGGCGGGCGAGCTCTACGGCGGCGAGCGCGTGCGGCAGCTGCTGCGGCGCATCGCGAACGACCGAGCTCGGCGGCCGGCGCTCATCGGCGCACTGCGCGCCGATCGTCGATGCGCGTTCGCCGCCGGCGCCGAGGCACCGGACGACGATCACGGTGCTGGTGTTGCGCTGGAACGGGCGCGCGTCCCGATTAGCGGACGACGATCTCCACGCGGCGATTGCGCGGCTCGGCAACGCCTGTCGGCGGTCGGCATCAGCGGCTCACGCTTGCCGCGCCCGACTGCGCACGATGTTCGCCGGCGCCACGCCGCGCGCGATCAGCGCCGCCCGAACCGCCTCGGCGCGTCGCAGCGCGAGCGCGTCGTTGAATGCATCGCTTGCCCACCGTGTCGGTGTGGCCGACGACGACGAGATCCGGAACCGGATACTTGCGCGATCTCGACGAACACCGTCTCGAAGATCTCCTTCGATTCGACGGTGAACTCGTCCTGGCCCTCGAGAAAATACAGCGTGAAAGACTTCGCGCGCATGCGGCTGCCGCGGCGATCGCCGCGCCGAAGCGTGCCTCGACCTCCTTCGGCGTCGGACGCGTACGGTTGCGCGCCCATCGGCCACTGCCGGCGTCGCCGCGTAGGGCTTGTCGAGCACGTAGGTCTCGCTCACCCTGCTTCACTATCGACGGCCGTATCGCGCCCGTCCTTTCTCGGGCAGCAGGACCACGTGTCCGGTGTGCGTAGGCGCAGCCGCCTAGCCACGCCGATCGACAGCCGCGGACCGCCAATGCGCGGCGACGCGAGCCGCCAGCTAGTCGTCATTGGCGCTTACGACGAACTCGGTGCCGCGGACTCCGAGGATCGCCGATGGCGTGCGCACTTTCATCGCTTCCGGCGATTGCTTGGCGATGCGGCCCGAGATCACCGCGAGCGAGCCCTTTTGCAGCGTCGCGTCGAATTGCCCTGGCTCGGTCGTCGAGTCGAATCTCGTAGCGATCGAGACGACAGGATGCTGTTCGGACCCGCAGAGAGCAGCGAAGTTGTCGCTCATCGTGAGTCCCACCGATCCGTCGGCGCCCGGTCTTGAGCGACGTCGCGCGGACTGCAGGCGCGCGCCCGCGCGTCGGCAGCGCGGCATCTGGCCGCCGCGCTCGATTGTGACCTCGCCCTTCGCGACCTTGATCTGACCGATGTCGGCCGCCTGCTGCCGGCAGCGCAAGCGCCGCGGGCCAACGCCGCGATCGATATCGCAGGACGTTCGGGCGCAATCGGCGTCGGCATAGGCTCCCAGGGTTAGGCGACGTCGGCGGCGATCGGCGCGATGCCGCATCCGGGCAGCGCGTCACGCGCGCGCGACTGTTGCGGCGGCCATTCTATACCGACTGGGAGCCCGGGCCTCCGGTGGCGCCGACCCGGCCCCGCGCCGCGCCACGCGCGACCCGGGTCGTTAGCATCCGCCTTCGCAGTAACGTGGCCCGCGATTCGAGAATCTGGCGCCACATCCATCACGAGGAGGGCGCTGTGACAGCACGCGCGCGCCAGGGTCGCAGGGCTGGGCTTCGCGATCGCGCTCGCCGCCGGAGTCGGCGGCGGCGGACGTCAAGATCGCATTCATCGATCCGCTCTCGCGGCGGCGCCGCGAGCACCGGCATCCTGGCGCAGAAGACGCACCAGTTCTACATCGACGCGATCAACGCCGCCGGCGGCATCAACGGCGAGAAGATCGAGCTCCTGTCGTTCGACAACAAGGTCAATCCGCAGGAATCGCTGATCCAGCTCAAGAAGGCGCTCGACGAGGGCGCGCGCTTCGTCGTGCAGGGCAACGGCAGCGCGGTCGCGCTCGCGATCACCGACGCCGTGCAGAAGCACAACGAGCGCAATCCCGGGCAAGGAAGTCGTCTTCCTCAACTACGCCGCCGTCGATCCGGCGCTGACCAACGAGAAGTGCAACTTCTGGCATTTCCGCTTCGACGCCGACGCCGACATGAAGATGGCGGCGATGACCGACGTGATCGCGCAAGGACGCAGAAGATCAAGACGCGTCTACCTGATCAACCAGGACTACTCGTTCGGCAAGGCGGTCGCCGCCGCGGCGAACAAGATGCTCGGCCGAGAAGCGCCCCGACATCAAGATCGTCGGCGACGAGCTGCATCCGCTGCAGAAGGTGCAACGACTTCTCGCCGTACGTCGCGAAGATCAAGGCGTCGGGCGCCGACACGGTGATCACCGGCAACTGGAGCAACGACATGGTGCTCCTGATCAAGGCGGGCAAGGACGCCGGGCTCAAGGTCGGCGTGGGAAACGTACTACGGCGGCAGCCCGGGCACGGTGACCGCCGATCGGCGAGGCGGGCGTCGACACGCTGAAGCAGGTTTCCGAATGGCATCAAGCAACGCGGCGCCCGAGCTCGACGCGTCGGTCGCGGCGTTCGACCAAGCGCTATCCCGGCAAGGAGAACGAGTACGCGTACTGGCGCGCGAAGACGATGTGGGAGATGTTCGCCGCCGCCGCGAAGAAGGCGCAGTCGAACGATCCCGGTGAAGGTGGCGCAGGCGCTCGAAGGCATGAAGATGCCGACGTCGCTCGGCGAGGTCGAGATGCGCGCCGACAACCACCAGATCCTGCAGCCGCTGTACGTCTCGACGCTCGTCGAAGGGCGTGAAGTACGACAGCGAGGAGTCACGGGCCTCGGCTGGAAGACCGACGCCAAGGTCGACGGCAAGGCGACCGCGCTGCCGACGACCTGCAAGATGGAGCGGCCTGCAGTAGCGAGCTGCCTCGCCGTGCCCGAGCCGCTCGCCTACTGCGCCCGGCGCGGCCGATGACTTCGACGCTCGCGATGCTCGAGCTCACGCCGTCTCGCTGCTGAACGGCGTCGTCTACGGGCTGCTGCTGTTCATGCTGACGAGCGGGCTCACGCTCGATCTTCAGCATGATGGGCGTGCTCAATTTCGCGCACGCGAGCGTGTTCATGCTCGGCGCGTATCTGTCGTTCCAGTTCGGGCGCTGGGTCGGCTTCTGGCCGGCGCTCGTGATCGCGCCGCTCGGCCTGCGGCCTCGTCGGCGCGGCGATCGAGCGCTACGGCCTGCGCGCGCGTCCACGCCGCGAGGTCACGTCGCCGAGATCCTGTTCACGTTCGACTTGCCTACGTGATCGAGGAGCTCGTCACGATGATCTGGGGCCGCAACGCGGTCGCGAACAACGTTGCCGGCCGTCGATCGACTTTCCGCTGCTGCAGGTCTTCGGCAGCACGTTCCCGGCCTACAAGGGACTGATGATGGCGATCTCGGTCGCGATGTTCGCGTTTCTCTACGTCGCGCTCAAGAAGACGCGCGATCGGGCTCGTCATCCAGGCGGCGCTGACGCATCCGCAGATGGTCGAGCGCGCTCGGCCACGACGTGCCCGGCGTGTTCGTGCTGGTCTTCGCGATCGGCAGCGCGCTCGCCGGGCTCGCCGGCGTGATCGGCGGCTTCACGCTGCTCACGCAGCCGACGCTTGCGCACGCAGTCGGCTCGATCGTGTTCGTCGTCGTCGTGGTCGGCGGCCTGGGCTCGCTTTCCGGCGCGCTGATCGCGTCGATGCTGATCGGCATCCTGCAGACGTTCGCGGTCGCGGTCGACTATTCGCTGCTCGATCTGCTTGCGCGCGCTGGGCGTCGGCCGTCACGCGCGCATCGCCGCTTTACGAGGCTCGCGTCGATCAAGCTCGCGACCGCCGCGCCCGATCGTGCCCGTATCTGCTGCTCGTGCTGATGCTCGTCGCGCGCCCGCGCGGCCTCCTCGGAACGCGCGACGTATGAGCGGAGTCGGCGGTCGCCGCGGGCGCACCGTCGGTGTCCGCCGCGCGGTCGCGCCGCGAGCCGTCCGGCGCATGGGTGCTGGCTCGCCGTCCTCGGCGGCGCTGCTGATGCTGCCGCACGTGCCCGGGCTCGACTCGGACTTCGGACGCTCGCTCCTGACGCAGATGGGCGATCGCGGCGGTCTTCGCGCTGTCGTTCAACATGCTCTTCGGGCAGACCGGGCTGCTGTCGTTCGGCCACGCCGTCTACTTCGGTCTCGGCGGCGTATGCGGCGATCCATCTGATGCGCGCGATCAACCACGGCCTGCCGGTGCCGATCGTGCTCGTGCCGCTCGCCGGCGCGGCGGGCGGCCTGCTGTCGCCGGCATCGTGTTCGGATCGGTGACGACGAAGAAGGCCGGGACGATCTTCGCGCTGATCACGCTCGGCGTCGGCGAGCTCGTCTACGCGGCCACCTTCATGCTTCCGGGCATCTTCGGCGGCGAGGAAGGCGTGACCGCCAGCCGAACGCGCGCGCCGGCGCTGCTCCGGACTCGACGATCGAGCTCGCAGCTCGAGGTCTACTACGCGATCGGCGCTGTGGGCGCTCGCCGCGGCCGATGCTGATCCACGCGTTCATGCGCACGCCGGTCGGCCGCATCTGCAACGCGGTGCGCGACAATCCCGAGCGCGCCGAATTCGTCGGCTACAACACGCGCCGCGTGCGCTTCATCGCGTTCGCGGCCGCGGGCTTGTTCGCCGGGCTGGCCGGCGGCCTCAACGCGATCAACTACGAGATCGTCGCTGCCGACGCGGTCAGCGCGCAGCGCTCCGGCACCGTGCTGATCATGACCGTACATCGGCGGCGCCGAGCCACTTCGTCGGCCCCGTGCTGGCGCGCCGTGACGATCACGTGGCTGCAGACGAGCCTGAGCGGCTACACGTCGGCGTGGCTGCTGTATCTCGGGTTGTTCTTCATCGTCGTCATTCTGTACGCGCCCGCGGGGCTCGCCGGGCTTGATGCTGCATGCATCGGCGTCATCGGGACGCGCGCGTTGCGCGCGGTCCTCGGCGCGCTACGCGGTCGCGCTCGTGCCCGCGATCGATCATGGCCGCCGGCGCGATCGTGCTGATCGAGATGAGCTATCGACTCGCGACGCAGCCCGAGCTCGGGCACGCAGATGCGGATTCCGTGGACCGCCGTCGACGCCGGCATCGCCGTGGCCGTGGATCGTCGCCGGTCGCTGATGCTTGCCGCGCGGCTTCGCCGCGTTTCGCGCGACCTGGCCACTCGTCGCTCGGCGCATGGACGCGCGCGCGAGCGCGGAAGCCGAGCGACGCGATGACGACGGTCCGCGCTGCGAGCTCGCGCGACGTGGAAAAGCGCTTCGGCGCGACACCGATCATCCGCGGCGTCTCGCTCGACATCGCCGGGGCGAGCGCCACGCGATCATCGGCCCGAACGGCGCCGGCAAGTCGACGCTGTTCAACCTGATCAGCGGCCGCTTCGCCCCGACGCAGCGGATCGATCCGGCTGAACGGCGCGGAGATCGCCGGCGCGCCGCCGTACCGCGATCAACCGGCGCGGACTTGCGCGCAGCTTCCAGGTGACCAACATCTTTCCCGCGCCTCTCGGTGTTCGAGAACATCCGCTGCAGCGTGCTGTGGTCGCTCGGCTACGGCTACAGCTTCTGGCGCAACGCCGACCGGCTGCGCGACGCGCGCGAGCGCGCCGGACGCGCACGCTCGGAGCGGATCGGCATGACGGCGCGGCGCGACACGCCCGCCGGCGTGCTCACCTACGCCGAGCAGCGCGCGCTCGAGATCGGCATCACGATCGCCGGCGACGCCGCGCGTCATCCTGCTCGACGAGCCCGACCGCCGGGATGAGCCGCGGCGAGGCCGAGCACGCGGTCGCGCTGATCCGGTCGGTATCGCAAGGGCGCGCACGCTCGTCATGGTCGAGCACGACATGAGCGTCGTGTTCGGCCTCGCCGATCGCATCTCGGTGCTCGTCTACGGCGAGGTGATCGCGACCGACGTGCCCGCGCGCATCCACGACAACGCCGCCGTGCAGACCGCCTACCTCGGGACCGCCGATGCTTGAGGTCGACAACCTCCACGCCTACTACGCGCAAGAGCCACATCCTGCAGGGCGTGACGCTTTCGCGTCGGCGCGGGCGAGATCGTCAGTCTCCTCGGGCGCAACGGCGCGGGCCGCTCGACGGCGGTGAAGACCATCATCGGACACGTGCCGCCGGTCGGCAGCATTCGCTTTCGCGGCGAGCGCATCGACGGCATCGAAGCCGCACGAGATCGCGCGCAAGGGCCTGGGCTACGTTCCGGAGGACCGCGAGATCTTTCCGACGCTCACCGTGCGCGAGAACCTGCTGCTCGGGATGAAGTCCGCGCGGCAGCACGGGACGATGGTCGCTCGACGACCTGTCTCGCGCTCGTTCCCGCTGCTGCGCGAGCGGATCGACGCGCCCGGAGGCGTGCTCTCGGGCGGCGAGCAGCAGATGCTGACGATCTGCCGGACGCTGATGGGCGATCCCGAGCTCATCATGGTCGACGAGCCGACCGAAGGGCTCTGCGCCGCAGATGGTCGCGCTGCGTGCGCGGGCTGCTCGAGAAGATCGCCGGGCGCGGCGATCGCGATCCTGCTGATCGAGCAGAAGCTGACGATCGCGCTCGCGATCTCGCGCCGGCTCTACGTGATGGGGCAGGGACGCATCGTGTTCGAGGGAACGCGCGGCGCAGTTGCGCGACAATCACGCGGTGCGCAAGCGAGTGGCTCGAAGTGTGACCCGCCGGGTCAGCGCTTCGCCTCGCGGATCATGTTGCGGGCGATGACCAGCCGCTGGATCTCGCTCGTGCCCTCGTAGATCCTGAAACAGCCGCACGTCGCGGTGAAGCGCTCGATCGCGTAGTCGCTGACGTACCCTGCGCCGCCGTGGATCTGCACGGCGCGATCGGCGACGCGCCCGCACATCTCGGAGGCGAAGAGCTTCGCGCACGCTGGCTTCGGTGCCGACGTCGCGGCCATCGTCGCGGCGCCGCGCCGCGTCGACGACCATCGAGCGCGCCGCATAAATCTCCGCCCTGCTGTCGGCGAGCATCGCCTGGACCAGCTGGAAATGCGCGATCGGCTCGCCGAACTGGCGCCGCTCGAGCGCGTAGGCGAGCGCGTCCGCGAGCATCCGCTCGGCGGCAGCCACGCACACGGCGGCGATCTGCAACCGCCCCTTGTCGAGGACCTTCATCGCGGTTGCAGAATCCGGCGCCTTCCCTCCCGCCGATCAGCGCCGATGCCGGGACTCGGCAATCCTCGAAAATGACGTCGCACGTGTGCGCGCCGCGCTGGCCCATCTTGTGGTCGAGCTTGCCGAGCGCGAGGCCCGGTGTTCCGCGTTCGACGATGAGCGCCGAGATGCCGTGCGCGCCGTTGTCAGCCGGATCGGTGCGGGCCATCACCGTGAAGATGCCGGCCTCCGGCGCGTTGGTGATGTCGCAATGTGGAACCCCACGTCCACTGCTGACAAGAGCGCCCGCGTGCCTTCTTATCGGAGGCACGACCGGGAAATCCTGACTCGATGACAGATCGGCGGCCGTCGATTGTGAACGCGCGGAACTCCCATGTGGAGAGCCTGAACTGAGTTGGGCTTGCGCGCCGCGCCACGCGGAATCTTCAGCCCTGTATCTCGGCGGCTGGCTGATCCAGTAATTACCAGGATTCCATCGAGACGCGACTGGGCTCCGCGAGGTCCGCATTTCACAACTGGTGGTCCCTCGTGAGGCCTTGTGGTCTCCCCGTTGTGGTTCCTTGGTTTGCCCTAGATGTTGGCGAAGCGAAGAGCTCACTAATAGCCTCGGCCGGTTACGCCAGCGCTAGCGAGTCTGAGCCCGTGGCGGCTCACTCCGCAGCCTACGCTCAGCCCGATCGCGACGTCACCTCGCGACGGCCTCCCCTGGCATGGCACTAGGCGCATGTTCGCGCAACGAACGCACAAACCGGCCCAGCTCGTTGAACCAGATCTCCTGCATTCGCGCGGAGCGACAGGCACCGCGACGGCGAGCGTGTGACGAGAGACCTATCCGGGTAAGCACACCTCGCTAACGGGACACTAATGTCTAGATACGAACGATCTAGGAGCAGGAGCCGTTATGGCGCATCCGGACAGCATCGTTATCGTCGGCGGCGGCCTCGCTGGGGCCAAGGGCGCGGAAGGTCTGCGCGAGCAGGGCTTCCGAGGTGGTCTCACCGTTATCGGAGCCGAGGATCAGCTGCCATACGAGCGACCACCGCTGTCGAAGTCCTACCTGCAGGGCAAGTCGACGCTGGCTGACGCACAGGTCCACACCCGCGAGTGGTACGACGACAACGCCTGTCGACCTCCGACTGGCCACGACCGTTACTGCGGTCCGACCAGGTGCGCACGAGATAGAACTCGCCGGCGGGGAGACGATCGGTTACGGCGCACTGCTCCTCGCGACCGGCTCGACGCCGCGCCGACTTCCGGTGCCGGGAGCTGACGCTGCCGCCGTCCTGACCTTGCGCCGCGTCGAGGATTCGGACGTGATTCGCGAGACATTCGGGGCTGACCGCCGGCTGGCCATCATCGGCGGTGGCTGGATCGGGCTGGAGGTACGCCGCTGCAGCCCGAGAGGCCGGCACCGAGGTTACGATCGTCGAGGCGACGGCGGCCCCGTTGCTCCCCGTCCTCGGCGCTGATCTCGCCCGCGTGTTCGCCACCTTGCACACCGACCATGGCGTCACGTTGCACACCGACGCAAGGGTCACCGAAATCGTCGCCACCGACGGGCGCGCGTCCGGCGTGCGGCTAGCCGACGGGACCGTCATCCCGGCCGATGCTGTCGTGGTAGGTATCGGCGCCGCACCGAACACCGCACTGGCCGAGCAAGCCGGCCTGGCCGTCGATAATGGCGTGCTGGTCTCGGCTGCTTTGCGCAGCAGCGATCCCGACATCTACGCGGTCGGCGACATCGCAAACGCTGAACACCCGTTCATCGGAACCCGAATCCGCGTCGAACACTGGGCCAATGCACTCAACCAACCGGCCGTCGCGGCCGCGGCACATGCTCGGCAACGCCGCGAGCTACGACGCGCCTGCCCTACTTCTACACGGACCAGTACGACCTCGGCATGGAGTTCGTCGGCTACGCTCCGCCCGGCAGCTACTCGCAGGTCGTTGTTCGCGGCGATCTACCAGCGCGGGAGTTCGTTGCCTTCTGGCTCGACGCGGAATCCCGTGTGCTCGCTGGGATGAACGTCAACGTATGGGACGTCACCGACCCGATCAAGGCGCTCATTCGATCGGGCAACGCGATGACCGCATCCCTACTGGCCGACCCCGGCATACTGCTCGAAGATCTCGCCTGATCAAATCCGGTATTCGCGCAGCAAGCCCCGGCTGATGATCAGCTTCTGGATCTCAGATGTGCCCTCGCCGATGAGCAGAAACGGCGCCTCCCGCATCAGCCGCTCGATCTCATACTCCTTCGAATAGCCGTAGCCCCCGTGGATCCGGAAGGACTCCTGCGTGACCTGGACGCAGTACTCGCTGGCGAGCAGCTTCGCCATTCCGGCTTCAACGTCGTTGCGCGCACCGGAATCCTTCAGCCGGGCCGCGTTGACCATGAGCAGGTGCGCCGCCTCGACCTTGGTTGCCATCTCGGCCAGGGTGAACGCCACCGCCTGATGGTCGGCGATCGGCTTGCCGAAGGTACGTCGCTGCTGGGCGTACGCGACCGCGAGTTCGAACGCCCGGATCGCGACGCCACAGCCACGGGCGGCGACATTCACGCGGCCGACCTCGATCCCGTCCATCATCTGGTAGAAGCCGCGCCCGCGGCCGTCCGCGCCGCCAAGAACGGCCGAGGCGGGGACGCGCACGTCGTCGAGAACCATCTCCGTGGTCTCGACGCCCTTGTATCCCATCTTGTCGATCTTTCCGGGGATGGTCAGTCCGGACGGGTTTCGCCGAATCCCGGCTCCTTCTCGATGAGGAACGTCGTCATGTTCCGGTAGACGGACTCGGCGCCGAGCTCGTCGCGAACCAGGGTGGCCACCAAGCCGGCCCGCGCCCCGTTCGTGAGCCACATCTTCTGACCGGTCAGCACGAACTCGGCACCATCCGGCCGAGCGCGGGTCTTGATCGCCGCGACGTCCGAGCCGCATTCCGGCTCGCTCATCGAAAAGGCCCCACGCAGGTCGCCGGTCGCCATCTGCGGCAGTAGCCGCTGCTTCTGATCGTCGGTGCCGTGCTGACTGATGAGGTAAGCGACGATGAAATGCGTGTTGATCACCCCGGAGATGGACATCCAGCCACGGGCGATCTCCTCCACGACGAGCGCGTACGTCAACAGCGACTCGCCGAGTCCACCGTATTGCTCGTCGATGGTCAGTCCGAACAGCCCCAACTGCTTCATGCCATCGACGATGGCGTCCGGGAACGCATCCTTGTGTTCGAGCTCCGTCGCGTACGGCACGATCTCCTTGTCGACGAAGGTGCGCACCGTCGCGAGGATCTCGATTTGCAGGTCGGTGAGTCCGGCGGTCTGAGCAAGGCGGGCCATGCCCGCCAGTATCGGCGCCGGCAGCCGCATCCGCCCAGGGATCTGGCGGGTGAGCTGACTCTCAGCCGCCGAGCTTGGAGCTATCTATCGTCTGCTCGGCAGGTGGCGGGGTTGGCTCCGGCACGGCGTCGTAATCGGTGAAGGCTGACCTTGCCACTGGACGTCGAGCCGTTCACCGGCTCGGTCTCGAGCGGACGGGCATCCTTCGTCGAGACGTACAGGGTGCTGTCGGTTGCGGTCACCCTGACCGCCTCCTGGCCGGCGATCACCTTGGTCGCCGTCTTCGTGAATGGGCCTTTCTCGGATGCCATGTCGTCAACCAACGACTTCTTGGTGATGCTGAACAAGCCGGCGAAATGCTCATCGCTGGACGACCCTTGATCCACTTGCCCCGCAAGAGCTGGACCGTGGCCTCAAGGTTCGGCCGGCCGGCTAGAAGCTTCCGCCAGGCCGCGTCTGACGCCTTGAAGTAACCATCCGTGCCGATCACGATGATCTGGACTTCGGTACCCGACACGCCGACGGTCCCGGCACTTCCCGGTATCAGTCAGACCCAGGTCGACATCGGTGCGGTCCGTGCCCTCGACGACGGTGCCCGCGACCCGAAAGCTCTTGGCTTGGCGAAGCGAAGCGATCGGCCTTCGACGCGATCTGCTCCGCCGGCAACGACGCGATGCCGCTGGCCGCAGAATTCGAGGTCGAGCTGCTGCCCGAGCCCGGTGCGCCGCTGGATCCGGTGCCGCTACTCGAGCTGGAACACCCGGCCACGATCACGCCGGCCGCAGCGATCGTCGCGACCGTGATTCGCCCTCGCGAGGTGTGCATGCCAATCCTTGTCGCCGAGCCGTGCTGGTTGGTGAGACCGAAAGGCTAGCCCTACGGGGCGGCGACTTCTCCTGAATTGTCCGCGGTGTCTATGGCGGCGGCGTGAACGACGAGATCCGGACCAGCCCCGCGGCCCGGCCCTTAGCCGCCACGACAAGCGCCATTTTGCGTGACGCCTCGTCGATCATCTCATCGCCGAGCATGGCCGAGCCCTTGGCTCCGCCAGCTCCGACGTCGACCATGCGTACGCGTCGAGGATGAGTTCCGCGTGGTCGTAGTCCTCCTGGCTGGGAGCGTAGATCTCGTTGGCCGCATCGATCTGGCCCGGGTGCAAGACCCACTTGCCGTCGAAGCCCGAGCGCCGCCGAGCGCCCGGCCACTCGACGGAAGCCATCCACGTCGCGGATCTGCAGGTACGGCCCGTCGATCGCCTGCAGGTCATGGGCCCGAGCGGCCAGCAGAATCGACATCAGGATGTGGTGGTACGCGTCGCCGACGTCGTAGCCCGGGCGGCTGTTCGCCGACGACGAGCGAACTGCATGTTGATCGACGCCATGAAGTCGGCCGGGCCGAAGATGAGCGTCTCAAGACCGGGGAGGCCGCCGCAATGGCGTCAATGGCTATCAGGCCTTGGGCGTTCTCGATTTGGGCCTCGATGCCGATCCGGCCGACCTCGAAGCCCATCGTTTTCTCGATCTGGGTGAGCAGTGAGATCCAGCCACTGCACCTGGGCCGCAGTTTGCACCTTCGGCAGCATGATGCAGTCCAGGTTCGGCGCCGGCACCCTCGACGACCTCGGTGACGTCGCGGTAGGTCCAGTGCGTGGTCACGTCGTTCACCCGAACCACGCGGATGCTGGTTTCCCCAGCCGCCTTCGTTCAGCGCGGCGACGATGTTCTTGCGGGCCGCGGGTTTGACGAGCGGGGCGCACGCGTCCTCGAGATCGAGGAACACCTGGTCAGCTGCCAGTGACTTTGCCTTCTCCAGGAAGCGGGGGTTACTGCCCGGAACGGCGAGGCACGATCGTCGGGGACGCAGCGTCTCGGTCATGGTCGCGAGCATGCCACCGAAGTCCGTCTCGGCGTCGGTGTGGTGGCCGGAGTCACGGTGTCCTATTCCGTCATCTCGACCGGAACGTTGTCGAGTCCGCGAGCGGACGACCAGGGCCAGCCCACCGACGAGGAGGATCAGCCCGGGAATGGCACTCAACGGTGGATGCTGGCCCAGCCACACGTAAGCAACGATCGCTGCGCCCGGGACCTCGACCAGAATTGCCAGGCTGATCACGGTCGGACTGGTCGAACGCAGCACGACGTTGAGCAGGCTGTGCCCGAGCAGCTGTGCGCATATCGTCACGAGCACGATTTTCAGCCAGGCATTGACCGGATACCCGGCGAGCGGCACCCGGCCGACCAGGCAGACGAGCAGTAGTACCCCACTGCAGACGGCGTAGCAGACGCCGGTGTAGGTCGCCGTGCTCATATGGGTTCGAACGCGAGCGCCGATGCTGAGATAGATCGCCGCGAACAGCCCACCAGCGATGGCGAGTAGGTCGCCGGCGAGTGCCCGCGGCGGACAGCTCGATGTCCGCGCCGGTAATGAGCCCCGGTCGCGATTGTGGCGGCCCCGATGCCGAGCCAGGCCAGTCGCGGCAGCCGTCGACCTTGCCGGTGTGCGATCACGGCGGTGAAGACAATCTGCGTCGATACGAGGGCCGTTGCCGATGCGACGGACGTCGAGGTCACGCTCGGAACCCACGTGGCGAAAGTGCGCGGCGAGAGCGCAGCCAGCGAGCGCCGCTCCGGCGATCGCGCGCGCCGGCATCCTGAATAGTTCCGCCCGGTGTCGCAGTCCGACGACGCCTGCCGTGGGAAGCGCGCCCAGCGCGTTCCGCCAGAAGGCAATCGCCAGGGCCGGCGCCGCGGTGGCCGCCATCAGCGGTCCCGAGAACGAGATGCCGGTCAGCGCGATGACGAGGAGGGACCGCGTCGATCCCTCGCGGGACGCCCAGCGATTCTCGAGTTGTCGACGAGATCTGACTCACCCGTCCAATCCTGGCCAGAGGGCATCGCGTCGCCGGATATCCGGTTGCTCCGACTACTCTGCCCCTCGTGAGCAGCTGCGGGTGGCTGTCGTGAGCGCGGACCGGGTGTTCATCGCCCGGCTCGCTGGCATCGGGGTATTCGACCCGAATGGTGATCAGCTCGGCCGGGTTCGCGAGACCGTCGCGATGCTCCAGCTCGATCGTCCCCGCGAGTGCTCGGTCTTGTCGTCGAGGTGCAACACCGGCATCGCATCTTCGTCCCGATGGGTCGGGTGACCCGCATCGAAATCGATGCCGTCGTGCTCTCGACCGGCATGGTGAACATGCGGCGTTTCGAACGCCGTACGCACGAGATCCTGGTGCTGTCGGAGCTGCTCGACCGAACCGTGCGGTTGCGTGGTAACGGGCAGCAGGTGACGATCGTCGATGCGGCGATGGAGCGCAACCGCGCACAAGATTGGTTGATCACCCGGCTCGCCGTTCGGGTCGGCGCCAACCGGATCACGCGTCGCCGCGGGCAGCTGCAGCAGATCGACTGGGATGACGTCGACGGCCTGTCGCTCTCCGACACGCAAGGTACCGACAGCTGCTCTCGGTGCTGTCCGGGATGCGTCCAGCGGATGTGGCCAGCGCCCTGCAGGACCTGCCGGAAAGCCGGCAACGGCAGGTCGTCGCTGCGTTGGACGACGAGACGACTGGCCGACGTGTTCGAGGAACTACCCGAAGACGATCAGGTAAGCCTGTTGTCGTCGCTCAGCGACGAGCGGGCCGCCGACATCCTCGAAGCGATGAACGACGACGATGCTGCCGATCTGCTGGGCGAGATGCCTGCGGATGACCAGGAGCGGCTGCTGAAGCTGATGGAGCCGGACGAGGCTGCGCCGGTGCGGCGCCTCATGAGCTACGACGACATGACCGCCGGCGGCCTGATGACTACTGAGCCGGTGATCATGCCGCCGGACGCGACTGTGGCCGAGGCCCTGGCCCTCGTGCGCAATCCCGATCTGGCGCCGGCGCTCGCGGCCCAGGTCTTTGTCGTTCGACCGCCTCAGGCGACGCCGACCGGGCGGTTCCTCGGCACGGCCCATCTGCAACGGCTGCTGCGGGAGCCACCGTCTGCCCTGGTGAGCGCTGAGCACCGTCAAGGACACGGATGCGCTACGTCCCGATACTCCCATCGCGGAGATCACCCGCCACCTCGCGACCTACAACCTTCTCGCGGCACCGGTCGTCGACGAGAACGAGCGGCTACTCGGCGCGGTGTCCGTCGACGATGTGCTGGACCACCTTGCTCCCCGAGGACTGGCGCGACATAGACGCGGATTCGACCGAGCTCGAGCCCGCGACATCCACGAAGCACCGGACGAGCACCGATGGCTGAGCGTCGCGATCGGCTCGACCAGCCCAAGACGTCGCGGCGCACCCCCAGGTTCGCTACGACCCGGAGGCCTTCGGCCGGCTGACCGAGAGAATCGCGCGATTTCTCGGCACCGGTCGCTACCTGATCATGCAGACGGTCCTGATCGTCTGCTGGGTCGCGTTCAACACGCTGCCGGGGCTGCCGCACTTCGATCCATACGCCTTCCTGTTCCTCACCTTGATCCTCTCCCTCCAGGCGGCATACTCGGCGCCGCTGATCCTGCTTGCGCAGAATCGCCAAGACGACCGCGATCGGATCAATCTGGAGCAGGACCGCGCCGCAGTACCGGCAATCAGCGGCCGACCTGGACTACGTCGCCCGCGAACTGGCGGCTGTCCGGCTCGCGCTTGGGGAGGTCGTGACGCGCGACTTCTTGCGATCGGAGCTCAGCCGGCTCGACGGCGGACGCGACACGGACCACTAGGCGGCGTGGACGGTCGCGCAGCTGGTCACGTCCCGCTGACGATGCCTCGTCCTCGCGGCGTCCGTTGATGTCGGAGTCCTCTGAATCGGCGACGAGGCGGTTCAGCAGATCGTGCAGCTGTCGCAACTCGTCGTCGGAGAACTTCGACAGCCAATACTCCTGGACCCCGGCCAGATGAATCGGCGCCGCCCGCCGTAGCCGGTCCAGTCCCGCCGGCGTCAGCACGGTGTACATGCCTCTGGCATCACCCGGAAATGGTTCGCGAACGACGAGTCCGGCGGCCTGGAGGCGGTCGACGAGCCGCGTCAGTCCGGAACGGGACAGCAGCACGCTGTCGGCCAGCTCAGCCATGCGCAGCCGCCGGTCCGGCGCCTCCGGCCAGCTGGAGCAGCACGTCGTACCAGGCGAGCGGTAAACCGGCCTCCGCGGTCAGGTCGCGCTCCAGCCGGCGGACGACCTGACTGTGCGCCCGCAGGAACGAACGCCAGACCTCGATCCGCCAGTCGGAGGGCCGCAACGACGCCCTGGCTGTCGACATGCCCCGACATCCTAGGTGGTCGCCCGCGCGGACCTGCCGCGTGCGTGGTGTGACGCTCCGTACGATCGACATATGCCCCATCCGAGCCCTGAGGCGATTCACGCCGCTCTTGCCCGAGTTCTCGACCCCGAGATCCGCCGGCCGATCACCGAACTCGACATGGTCGAGTCGGTGGACATCGCTCCGGACGGTCGAGTGCGCGTCGGCGTTCTGCTGACCGTCGCCGGCCTGCCCGATGCGGGAGCAACTGAACCGAGACGTCACCGCCGCTGTCTCGGCAGTTCCGGGTGTGACCGCCGTGGTCGTGAACCTGGGCGTCATGACCGACACGCAGCGCACCGAGCTGCGCCAGAAACTGCGCGGAACGCTCCAGCTACCGAGATCCCGTTTGCCAAACCAGGATCCCGAACGCGGGTCTACGCGGTCGCGTCCGGCAAGGGCGGTGTGGGCAAGTCGTCGGTGACGGTGAACGTCGCCGCCGAGCTGGCTCGAGCGCGGCCTGTCGGTGGGCGTGCTGGACGCCGATATCTACGGATTCTCGGTGCCCCGGATGCTCGGCGTCACCGGTAGGCCCACCCAGGTCGAGCAGATGATCATGCCGCCGGTCGCGTACGACGTGAAGGTCATTTCGATCGGAATGTTCACCCCGGGCAATACCGCGGTCGTCTGGCGCGGCCCGATGCTGCACCGCGCCTTGCAGCAGTTCCTCGGAGACGTGTACTGGGGCGATCTCGACGTTCTGCTGATGGACTTGCCGCCCGGCACCGGCGACATCGCGATCTCAGTCGCCCAGCTCGTCCCGTCGTCCGAGTTGCTGGTCGTCACCACCCCGCAGATCGCGGCGCGTGAGGTGGCAGAACGCGCCGGGTCGATCGCGCTGCAGACCCATCAGCAGATAGTCGGGGTCGTCGAGAACATGTCGTGGCTCGACCTGCCGGACGGTTCCCGCCTGGAGCTGTTCGGATCCGGCGGCGGCCAGGCCGTGGCCGACTCCCTGGCCGTTGCCACCGGCACCCGCGTGCCGCTCATCGGTCAGGTGCCCATCGACCAGCGGGTACGCGAAGGCGGCGACGACGGGCGGCCGGTGGTGCTCTATCAGCCGGACTCGCCGGCCGCCGAGGCGCTGCGCTCGGTCGCCGACATCCTGGCCCGACGCCAGGCCAGCATCGTCGGCCGCTCGCTGGGGCCTGACGCCGAGCCGCGCGTAGGCGCATTCAGACCGCAACCGCGCCTCCGCGCGGACACAGCCCTCCGCGACCACCGGTCGGCTCGCGCGCGCATCGCAGGGCACGCAACTCGACGGCTCGGCGCGACTCAGCTCAACGGCTCCGACGCTGGGTCTCGACGGCCCGACGAGCTTGTCATCCGATTGATGGACAGCCGGATCAGCCGGTCAAGCCACCGACCGGTCGATCCTGCGGCGGCCCGGCCGGCCGGAGACTTTAGACAACCGGCAACCGCCGACGAATCCCCTGGCCTCAGGCCGATATCCCCAACGAGGTGGATCGTGTCCAACACCACGACTCTTCCCAACCACTACTACGACAGCCCGTTCACCGCGGTTGAGCCGGCATCGCCGACGTCGTCAGCGCCTCAGCAGCGCGCCGCGAGCTACGACTCGACCAGATGCGCTACTGGGTCGGCGCTGTCATCACGGCGATCGTCGCGGCACTCTGGCCGGTGTCATCGGCCTTCGTCGTCACGCACGGCATCGCCCACGTGCCGGTTCGCTACGCAGGATCAACGGCTGCTGACGCCGGTCCACGCCGTCAGCTACGGCCTCCCATTGCCGCTGGCATCGCGTTCGCGGCAGCTGCGCTCTACAACGCGATGCTGCACATCGCGCCTCGGCCGACGCTGTACTACTGCTGGCTCACCGGCCTGCTGACCGTCCTCGCCACCCTCATCCCGTTCACCATGTCGGCGGCGCACCTCAGCGCGCAGGTCGCTTGGCCGGCACGAATCCTGTTGGTGGGACTCGTGATCGTGATCCTCGTGCCATTCGCGGCGCAGTCCGCGACGGTGCGCAGCTGAGCTGATCACACCAAATCGTTCGACCTGGGATGGCTCGGGGGCGTCCCAGGTCGAACTCTGTACGGTGCGAAGACGCCAGGTGCCGCGCCAGGATCGCGTCGTCGTCGTCAACGGCGCTTTCGCCCCGCCCGAGCGGCCGCTGACCAGGTGGTGGTGCCGGCGCGCCGGTGGTCGGCGGCTCGTCCGACATGGCGTCGCGCAGCGTGGCTCGCGGGTTGAGCTCCGACAGGTCCTGCATCCCCGAGGAGCACCCGCTGGATCGCCGTGCGGGATTCAGCGATCGCAAGTCGAGGTCCGCGAACTCAGGCCCGAGCTCGTCCCGTAGCTGGGTGCGCGCCCCGGTCGCCATCTCCCGCAAGCCGCGCAACATGCGGGCGGCGTCTCGGGCGAGGCTGGGCAGCTTGTCCGGACCGATCACGATCAGAGCCAATCAGAGCTAGAGCCAGCAGCTCCATCCGGCCCGATGTTGGAACACGAGCCGAGTGTAAGCCGGAAACGCGATGTCGGAGAGTTGAGCGGGAACCTCAGACGCTTGACAGCAGTGACGGATGCGTCGGACTCCTGGCTGCCACGGAAGAAGTGCATGCGCACGGTGTCGCCCGGCTTGTGCGCCTGCACGGCGACGGTCAGTTCGTCCCCGGACTCGATGAGCGTGTTATCTACAGCGGTGATCACGTCGCCGGGCTTCAGGCCGGCCCTGGGCGCCGTGACCGTTCGGGGTCACCTGCAGCACGTCAAGCGCTGTCGCGGCTGCCATCGGTGACGCTACGGGCAGAAATGCCGTCGGACGCATGCACGGCCTTGCCGGTGTGGATCAGTTGCCGGGCTATGTCGCGGGCGGAGTTCATCGGATGGCGAATCCAACACCGATGCTGCCGCTCTCTCCGCTTCCCACCGAGGGACGCGATCGCCGAATTCACGCCCGATCATCGGCTGGCCTGACGTCATCCACCAAGGGGCCGCCGGAGTTGCCCGGGTTGATGACGGCGTCCGTCTGGATCGCGTCGATGACCGCGTCCGTGTCGCTGCCGTCACCGGAGAGATGTACCGGGCGGTCGATCGCGGAGACTATGCCGGACGTCACCGTGCCCCGCAGCCCCAGCGGCGAGCCGATGGCAATGACCGGATCCCCGACCGCGACTTTGGACGAGTCGCCCAGGCTGGCGACCGTGAGGTCGGTACAGGTGACCTTGAGCACGGCGAGGTCGGTGAGCGGATCCCGGCCGACGATCTTCGCCGGCTCGCTGGCCCGGTCGCTATAGGTCACCCGGATCGTGCCGGATGCCGCCGCCACCGACGCCACGTGATTGTTGGTCAGGATGTAACCGCTGCGGTCGATTACGAACCCGGAGCCGGTCCCGGTGACGCCGCGATCCCTTCACATCGATGGACACCACGGCGGGTGACACGCGCTTGGCAATGTCAGCCACCGACCCCGGTGGACGGTTTGCCGGCGATCCCGCCGTGCCGAGCGTCACACCGCCGTTGGTCAGCACTCGGTTGGATCGCTCGGCCAGCCACCAGCCGGCGCTGCCGCCCACAACTCCGGCCAGCAGCCCAGCGATCAACGTCAGCAGCAGCGGCGCTGAGCCCGAACCGGCCTCGACCAACGCCGCGCGGTCCTTCGTCTTCGCCGGCTCCGGTTCCGGTTACCTCCTGGTCGGCGTGCTCCGTATCGACGTCGGGGGAAAGCTGCTGCAAGCCGTCGGACGTAAAGATCGCCGGACGCCCCAGCCAGAAGGGCGAAGCCGGGTCCCGCCACGGGTCTCGCGCCGCGTCCGGCTTCCACCACGGCGACTGCGCCTTGTGCAGGGTGGGCCATATCCGGCTGCCGAGCGGCGCCTCGAAGCCCTCGGCGCCCGCCCCGGGCGTCGTCGGGCCGAAGGATCGGGCGGTGCGCTCGTCGACCGGCGGCGGTCGCATGCCGGTGGGTCGGTGGCATGCGCTCGCCCGGCATCGGAGCGAACAGCGCGGCGCTGCCGGCCGGTCGGCTGAACTCGGCCCGCTCCTGCGGGAGACACCGTGGGCGGTGGCGGGCGGTAGTCCGGCTCGTCGACGCGCGGGGCGAACGAGCCACTGACGCCCGGCGGACGCAGATAGTCCGCGTCCTCGCCCACCGCCCGGCTGCTCGCCGGGCACGGCGTCCGGCCTGTCCTCACCCATCTGGTGCTGCGCCTCCTCCGGCACTCAACGCCGTCTGATCCGAGTTTGCCTTTACCGAGATAACCCCTGCCCACCCAGCGGTTGCTGAGAGAGGCAGACGGGTTGGCAGAGCGTGTACGGCGTGTGCGCCTCGACGAGCCAGCGACGGAACCAGCGGCGGCCCTATGGGCGGGCGGGCTCGTCCTGCGGTGAGGACATGAAGCGCCGGTGTTACGACCAGGGCTGGCTCGATGGCGGCGGCAGCCAGCTGCGGACCGGCTGTTGGTCCACCTCGGCCGGCGCGGCCGGAGCAGCTGGCGACGTGCCGGTGCCGTCGGACGCGCGCAGTCCAGCCGTCAGGACGGTCACGGCAGCGACCGCGACGACTGTGGCCATGCCCACACTGCCGAAGCGTGCCATACCGAGCGGGAGCGCGGGGCGATCGACGGGGTCAAAGCCCATCGGGTGAGCAGACATGGTGGCGGTGTCGTCCCGCGGCGCAATTGACGTGCCATGAGCTGGAAATGCCGCAGAGCCATCCGGCGAGAGCGCGAGCGGCGTCGACGTCGAGGATCGGTCGTCGCTGGCACAGCGCCGGAGGCGGTCGAGCAAACCGCTCGGCAACGCCGGAAGTGGCGCGTCGCGAAGCGGCGAACACACGCCTCCCGCTGGACGCTCACCGCATAGGCGCACTCCGGGCACTCGGCCAGATGACGCTCGGCGCGTGGCGGAGCAGTCCTGCCGAGGACACCGTCGGCGTACGCGGCGACGGCCTCGTCGGACAGGTGCTGCACGGGAAGTTCATGGTCGGTCGGCCGCTCCGGTCAGTCGGGCGGCGGGGACGGGCTCAGTGCCGGGCTCAACGGGCCGAACGCTCCGGCGCGCGATGCGCGAGCGCTTCGCGCAGCAGCAACACACGGCCGCGGTGGATCCGCGAGCGCACGGTTCCCACCTTGATGCCGAGGGTGGCCGCGATCTCTTCGTAGGAGAGCTCCTCCAGGTCGCACAACACAACGGCGGCGCGGAAGTCAGCGGGTAGGGCGTCGCGAGCCTGCTGGATCTCCGGATCGAGATGCATCTCGGCATAGGCCTGCTCCGGCCCGGCGGAGTTCGACGCCAGCCGGTCACCGCGCATCGTCGGGCAGCGCGTCGAATCGGATGCTGCTCGGCGTCTGGACCATGTCGAGGAACAGGTTGGCGGTGATGCGGTGCAGCCAGCCCTCGAATGTTCCGGGGGTGTACTCAGCGAGCGACTTGAAGACCCGGACGAACGTCTCCTGGGTCAAATCCTCAGCGTCGGCGCGGTTGCCGGACAGCCGATACCGCCAACCGGTACACGCGATCGGCGTGCTCCCGAACCACTTCGGTCCCACGTGGGCGGTACCCACTGGGCGGCGATCGCGGCCTCGGTCACCTGTTCACCCTCGTCTGCCGATACTGGTGCAATACAGGGAACCAGCTCTGGCGTCCACGCTGGTGCAACGCCTCAGCGTTCCTTAACGTTCCCGGCGCGCAGTGGCTGCGGCGCGCGAGCAATATCGTGCCGAGCTGGCCCTGGAGAATCCTGAGCACCACATCGGCATTACCTGTGAGCCATCACGGAGGATGGACTACCGTCACCTGAGAACAACAGCCCGTCCTGCATCATCCACAAGCAGGCCCTTACGCTCACCGTGTGCACCGATACACGCCGGAAGCAGAGCGCTCCGCCCGGGCACTCGCCGACTGCTGCCTCTGACCGGCTGGCCCGGATGCATCCGCTCAACCGTCCGGCCGCTCCCGAACAGCTCGAGGCCGCAGCCGGTGCGACGGTGGCTTCCCCACGGGCTCGGCGCCGACGAGGCGCTGCGACTTTGGACGGACGTACTCGCGCCGGCGTGCCTGTCCGTCGACCACCCGCGATACCTGGTCCTTCATCCCGAGTGCGCCATCGACGGCGGCAGCTGCGTTCGACATGCTCATCGGCGCGTCGAATGTCTACGGCGGATCGTGGCTCGAGGGCTCCGGGGCGGTCTACGCCGAAAATCAGGCGCTGCGCTGGATCGCCGAACTGGCCGGTCTTCCACCCACGTCCGGCGGATATTCGCGCAAGGCGGGACGGTCGCCAACCTGTCCGCTCTCGTAGCTGCGCGGGAAGCGGCCCTCGAGCGGCGCGTTCCCGCCGCCCGCCACGCTGGGCGGTCTGCCTCACCGAGGAGACCCACTCGTCGGTCAAACACGCCCTGCGCGTGGTGATGGACGTTGAGGTCATCGAAATCCCCGGCGATGAGCGCGGCCGCATGACGGGCGAGGCGCTCCGCCGGGCCGTCTCCGAGCTGTCCGCCAGCACGGTCGACGGCATCTTTGCCGCCGTGGCCACGGCCGGTACCACGAATGTCGGCGGGGTCGATGACATCGCGCTGGCATCGCCGACGTGGCGGCCGATCATGGCTGGTGGCTCCATGTCGACGGCGCCTACGGCGGTGCGGGCTCGCCGCGCCGAGCGTCCGCCACCTGTTCCGCGGCATCGAGCGGGCCGACTCGTTCATCGTCGATCCCCACAAGTGGCTGTTCGCGCCGTTCGACTCGTGCGCCCTCCTCTATCGCGACCCGGTTCTGGGTCGCGCCGCCCACACTCTGCACGCCGGCTACCTCGACCCGGTCACCGCTGAGGACCAGTGGAATCCCTCGGATTTCTCGATTCAGCTCACCCGCCGAGCCCGAGGCTTGCCTGTTCTGGTTCTCCCTCGCCGTGCACGGCACTGACGCCTACCGCGACGCAATTCGAGCAGACGTTGGAGCGTCGCCCGAGCCGGGGGCCGCGGATCATTCGAGCCGCCGACCACGTGCGGCTAATGGTCGAGCCGGACCTGTCGGTACTGATCTTCGAACGGATTGGGTGGTCGGCGGACGACTACGCGCTGCTGGTCGGCCCGGCTGCTGGCCGAGCAAGTGGCTTTCGTGACGCCTACCCGGCACCGCAATCAGCCGTGCACGCGCTTCGCGATCGTCAACCCGCTCACCACGGCTGATGATCTGGCGTTGATCATCGAGTCGATGCAGTGACGTACTCGGCGATAGCTAGCATCTGACGTCATGACCGAACCCAAAATCGGCGTCCCCAGCCTGGCTTTCGTCGCGAGAAATGGGTCGAGGAGGACGAGCCGTTGCAGACGGCTCGCCAGAACGCGGCAGAACTCGGAACGTGTGTGCCGATCGGCTCCGGCACGGGCGCGGCGCTTCGGTTCCTGGCCGCGGCGATTGACGCGAGGGCGGTCGTCGAAGTCGGCACGGGCGCCGGAACGTCAGGAATCTGGCTGCTTCGCGGAATGCGTCCGGACGGCGTGCTCACCACGGTCGACATCGAGGGCGAGCACCAGCGGCTGGCCAAACAGGCTTATGCCGCCGCAGGCATCCCGTCGACCCGCTACCGGCTGATCAACGGCCAAGCGGGAGATGTGCTTCCCCGGTTGACTGACGGCGCCTATGACCTGGTATTCGTTGACGCGGACAAGACCGGCTACGTCGACTACCTCGAGCAAGCTGTTCGGCTGCTTCGGCCCGGCGGAGTCGTGGCGTTCGACAACGCCCTGCGCGCGGACCAGGTTGCGGACCCGACGGTCCGGGACGTGGCGACGGTCACGGTGCGCGAGGTGCGTGCGTTCGGTGCACGACAACGAGCAGCTCGTCCCCGCCCTGCTACCCGTTGGGGACGGATTGCTGGTCGCCGTCAAGCGCTAGGGCTTTGCCCGGCCGGATCCGCCAGTACTGTGGCGCATCGAAATGGTCTGCTATGTCGACGCGGTGCGGTCATATCCCACCGCCGGGCTGCGCTTCGGCGAGTACTGCCATCTGCTGGCTGACTCCCGCGAAGAGCTGCACGCGATGGCTGACCAGCTGGGCATGCCGCGGCGGTTCTTCCAAGACCATCCGTGGCGCTGGCACTACGACCTGCCGGAGCACCTGCGGACCGACGCGGTACGGCTCGGCGCCCGCGAGGTGTCCATGCACGAGGTCGGCGCGCTGCTGCGCGCTCGTCGGGCGAGGCTCCCGGCCGATGCCTGATGAGCTGATCGCCACCGACCTGCTGCGTATCGCGCGTGACCCCAGCACTGGACGGCTCGTCCGGCGCAACACCCTCGCGGTCGGACTCCGAGCCGCGTTGTTCGCCGAACTCGCCCTCGCCGGGCAGATCGTGGACAACGCAGGAGCGCCCCACGCGATCAGCGCCGCACCGAACACGCACCGGTTTCTCGACCAGATCCGGGACGCGGTGGCTGCCCGGCCCGAGGTCTCGTGGCCTCGATGGTTTCGGCATGTACACGGCGACCGCATCGCGTTGGTCGACGAGCTGATCAATGACGAGTTGTGGACGCCGGTGGGACGGCACCGCTATACCGACGTGGACGCCGCGAGCATGCTCGACCGCGCTCGCCGAGTGACCGCCGTCGGGGCATTGCGCACGCCGCCCGCGGATTCTCCGGACGCGGTCCTCGGCATGTTGCTGGTGATATGCGGCGCGACAGCGGTCCCCGAGACGATCGGACGGCCCCCGGCCCGCCCATCGCCCCGGCCGAAGGCGATGCGGAAGGAGTTGCGACCGCTGCTGGACGCCATCGGCCCGGGCGACGATCCGGTGCGGATAGCGGTGCAATGTGCCGTCGGAGCCGGCGCCACCGTCGTCCGAAAGGTGCGGCGAGGGCGCATGGTGGCATGACCATTCCGCATCCGCTTGCTCGCTTACCGTAAGTTCGACACGTGCGCATCACAGTGCTGGCCGGGGCATAGGCGGCGCGCGCTACCTGCGGGGAGTTCGTGCCGCCCATCCTGCCGACGAGGTCATCGCGATCGTGAATACCGGCGACGACATCACGCTGCACGGGCTGCGAATCTGCCCGGATCTGGACAGCGTCATGTACACGCTCGGAGGCGGTATCGACGCGGAACGCGGTTGGGGCCGGGCCGAGGAGAGCTGGCGCATTCGCGACGAGCTGGCGACGTACGGGGGTGGAGCCGACCTGGTTCGGCCTCGGCGATCTCGACATCGCGACCCACCTGGTACGGACGCAGATGCTGGATGCTGGATATCCGCTCTCCGACGTGACCGCCGCACTGTGCGATCGCTGGAAACCCGGGTGTGCGCTTGCTCCCGATGAGCGACGAGCGCTGCGAAACGCACGTGATCGTCGATCTGCCCGATGCTGGTCGGCACGCCATCCACTTCCAGGAGTGGTGGATCCGTTATCGCGCGGCCCTGCCGGCCCATGCGTTCGTACAGGTCGGCCTGACGATGCCAAGCCGGCGCCCGGCGTGCTGGAGGCAATCCTGCACGCCGATGTCGTGCTTATCGCACCTAGCAACCCGGTGGTCAGTATTGGGACGATCCTCGCCGTGGCGGGAGTCCGGGATGCGGTGTCGACGACAGCCGCGCCCGTCGTCGGCGTCTCCCCATCATCGGTAGCGCGCCGGTGCGGGGCATGGCCGACGCGTGCCTGGCCGCGATCGGCGTCGAGGTGAGCGCAGCCGGCGTTGGCCGGCACTATGGCGCCCGCGGATCGGGCGGCGTGCTCGACGGCTGGCTGGTGCACAGCAGCGACACGGCCGACGTGCCTGGCGTGGCGGTCCGCTCCGTCCCGCTCCTCATGTCGGATGACGCCGCGACCGCCGGCATGGTCCACGCTGCCTTGGAGCTGGCCGGTGTCTGACTTCCCGCCCGCCGACCACGGCGCCACTCGCCTCGAGATCCTGCCGGTCACCGGAATGCCGGATCTGCGGCCCGGTGACGATCTCGTCGCTGCCGTCGCCGATGCGGCACCACGGTTGCAGGACGGCGACGTACTGGTGGTGACCTCCAAGGTCGTATCGAAGATCGAGGGCAGGCTCATCACGTTGCCGACCGCCGACGCCGATGTGCGCGAGCAGGCGCGACGGGAGGCGGTGGACGAGGAATCGGTGCGGGTGGTCGCCACCCGGGGCGATCTGCGGATCGTCCAGAACCGGCAAGGGCTCGTGCTCGCCGCCGCGGGGGTGGACAGCTCGAACGTCGCCCGCAACGAACTCGCACTGCTGCCCGTCGATCCGGACGCCTCCGCCGCTCGGCTGCGGGAGGGGCTGCGGGCCAAGCTCGGCGTCGACGTCGCCGTCATTGTCAGCGACTCCATGGGCGGCCGTGGCGAACTGGCATCACCGACGCGGCCATCGGAGTGGCTGGACTCAGTGCGGTATTCGACGCTCGAGGTCAGTTGGACGCACACGGCAACCTCCTCGAGGTGACCCAGGTTGCCGTCGCCGACGAGATCGCCGCCGCAGCCGATCTGGTCAAGGGAAAGCTGCGCTGGTGTTCCCGTCGCGATCGCCCGAGGGCTTGACCGTCAACGGCAAGCTGCCTGACGACGGGCTGGGCAGCGCGGCGCTCATCCGTAGTCCGGAGGAGGACATGTTCCGGCTGGGCACGGCCGAGGCGATCGCCGTGGGTCGAACGGAGGCCGGCGGCCCGACCGTCGAGCCACCACTGCTGCACGCGGATGCTGTTGTCGTCGTGGCGATGTTCGCCGCAGAAACGGCAGCAGAAGCGTCCGTACAGCGGGCACTTCCTCGCTTTCCTCGCCGCCCGCCCAGATGCGATGTGGCGCTCCTGCGTGCCCGGCCACCTAACGGCCAGTGCGCTCGTGCTCGATCCGGCACGACGATCAGTGCTGCTCACGCTCCACCCTCGCCAGGGACTGTGGTTGCAGCTCGGCGGGCACTGTGAGCGAGGCGACCGTTCATTGCTGGACGCTGCCGCCCGCGAGGCGCGCGAGGAGTCTGGAATCGGCGCTTTGTCCTTCGACCCGCGACCGATCAGCCTCGACGTGCACTCGCTAACGTGCTCGCTCGGCGTGCCGACCCGACATTTCGATGTCACCTACCTGGCGATCGCTCCCGACAGCGCACCACTGTCGCAAAGTCACGAGTCGCTCGACCTTAGCTGGGTCACCTGGGACGCCTTACCCGAAGGCGCGGCACCTAACCTTGCCCGCCATGATCGAGGCCGCTCGTCGCCGGATCGACGCCTGATGGCGGACATGGGCTCCGCGGTCGACCAAGTCGCGAAGTGGCCGGTGGGCGTTGCGGCGGCCGCGGCGGTCGGGCCGAATGGCGTGCTCGCAGCGACCGGGCCGGTCAACCGCCAATTCCCGCTCGCCTCAGTAACGAAACCGCTCCGCGGTGCTCAGCGCGTCGTCAGCCGTCGAAGAGGGCGCGGTCGAACTCACCGACGCCGCGGATGAGGACCTGGTGCCCGGCGCGACCATCCGCCACCTGATGTCCCACGCCTCCGGGCTCGCACCCGACGAGCTCAAACGGATGTTCCCGCCGGCCGGGCGGCGGGTGTACTCCCACGTCGGCATCGAGTTGCTCGCAGATCTGGTCGCGCGTGCAGTCGGCATGCCATTCGGCTCGTATTTCCAAGAATCGCTGGCCGGGCCGCTGGGATTGAGCGATACCCATCTCGCCGGATCCCCCGCTCGGGACTGTCTGGCGTCCGTCGCGGACTTGGCGCGGGTCGTCGCCGAGCTGCTCGCGCCGTCCGGCTGGCTGCCACGCTGCGACGCTGTCAGACGCGGCGAGCATCCAGTACCCGGGCCTCCGGGGGTCGTGCCGGGCTTCGGCAGCCAGAACCCCAACGACTGGGGGCTTGGCTTCGAAATCCGGTCCGGCAAGCACCCCCACTGGACCGGCACCCACAACTCGCCCGCGACCTACGGCCACTTCGGGCTGAGCGGATCCATGTTCTGGATCGATCCGGAACGCCGTATCGGACTGGTCGCGCTCGCGGACCGTTCATTCGGCGACTGGGCCAAAACGGCCTGGCCGGCGCTGTCCGACGCCGTTCTCACGGCGGCGTGACAACGCCGGGCGAGCCGGAGCTAACCGGCCACGGCGCCGACGGTAGACGTCGTCGTCAGTTCGGATCGCGTCTGACGGCGCCTGGCGATGCCGCGTGAGGTGCTTGACGACGTAAGCCGCGTCCGCACCGGCGCCGCCGACCAGCATCGACCGCATAGATGACTGGAAGCTGAGCCCGGTGAGTAGAGCCCGGGCGCCGACTCGACGACACCGCGGCGTTCGATACGGCCAGCCGTCGTCACCGACGATAGGAAGCTTGATCCAGTCCAGGTCGTGAACGAAGCCCGTGCACCACACGATGTTCGCGACCTCGACGATGTGATCGTCGCCGAGCACCGGCTGACCGCCAGCGACGCCGGTCGTCCGGGCGATCGACTCGCTCGACACCGGCCGCGGCGAGGTCCGCTCGCTTGACCCGCAACAGCGGGCCGCCGTGGTGTCGGATGAGGTTCATCTCCTTGCGCCCCATTGGTGTCCGCCGGCTGAGCACGCGCCCGAATGCGAAGAACATGATCGGCCAGAAGAACCGGAAGGACGGCTTGTCGAGCTGGAACGGGATCTGGCCGGTGTCCCGACCGGACAGGATCACCTGGTGCGTCGCGGCCAGCTCGTACGCGATGTCGCCACCCGAGTGGGAAGCGCCGACGACCAGCACCGGTCCGGGTTGGAGTTGATCAGGATTCTTGTACTCCGACGAGTGCAGCTGCACGATGCGCGGGTCGAGCTCGTCCGCCATGGCCGGGATCTTGGGCGTGAGACCGAACGTGCCGGTCGCGATGATCACGTTGGCCGCCTCGAAGACGCCGGCCTCGTGCTCGACTCGGTACCCGTCCTCGTCGGCGGTCAGGCTGGTGACCCGAACGCCGCCACGAACCGGCAGCTCGAATGTCGCCGCGTACGTCTCGAGATAGTCGGCCACTTCGTCCTTCGTCGGGTAGGACCACCGCGGTGCGGGAAATGGCAGGCCGGGAAGACCGTCCCAACCCGCTGGGCTGTACAGGCGCAACGAATCCCAGTGACGGCGCCAGTTGTCGCCGACTCGCTCGTTCGCGTCGACGACGAGGCACTCGCGACCGGCTTGCTCGCAAGTGATACGCCGCGGAGAGCCCGGCCTGGCCAGCGCCGATGATCAGCGTGTCGATTCGCTCTGATGTGTATGTCATGTCGGCAACACGCTATGGAACGCGGCCGGTCGCGCGTCGCATCGGACGAACGATGCAGACTCTCGCCCAGTACGGCGAATGGGTATTTCTATGTACGGTCCATCAGATCGTGCTCGTAGGCATAGGCCGTCGCCGCGGCCCGACTCGACACGTTCAGCTTGGTGAAGATGTTCGCGACATGCCGGGCGACCGTCTTTCCCGACAGGAACAATTCCGTCGCAATGGTGCGGTTCGTCTTTCCGGACGCCACCAATTGCAGGACTTCGATCTCGCGAGCGGTCAGCCCACCCGGCTGGCGTTCGATGGTCGAGATGCCGTTCACGTCGCGCAATGCCTGCAGGTCCGGTTGGGCACCGAGCCGATCGAAGACCGCGCGGGCCGCGTCGAGCTCCATTCGGGTGGCGTCGAGGTCGCCCGAGTCCCGGCAGGCCTGCCCGACGAGCACCCGGACTCGCGCCGCGAAGTACGGAGCGTCGACGTCCTGCCACGCGTTCCACGAACGCCGCAACACCGGCAGCGCCTCGGCCCACGCACCCGCGCGAGCATGACGGCGCCAGCTGCCTGGGTTGCCATGGCGGTCAGCAGCACCGAGTCATGCGCGGCCGCGATGCTGCTGAGTTCGGTGGACGCCGACTCCGCGGCGTCAAGGTCGGCGGCGGCGATGGCAATCTCGACCCCGGCGGCCAGCAGGGGAGCTCGCAGCAGCCCGTTGGGATCTCCGCTAGCGCGCGGATGATTCCGGCCCGAGCAGCGTCCACTCGACCCTGGACTAGTCGAAGGCAACGCCAGCCCCGGCTGGGTTTCTTGGCCGAATTCGGCGGCGAGCGCATAGCTACGCTCTGCCTGACTGAGATCGCCGCGCAGCCGGTAGAGCTCGGCCTGCTCGTAGTACGCGCGACCCAACCGCCGGATGGCCGGGGGCGCCGACAATTGGCGTGCAAGCATCGTCGATCTGCTCCATCGCATCCGGCCAGAGACCACGCATCTGCATGATCTGGGCGCGGTGACGAGACACTGGCCGCGGAACGGCACGAGGTCCGGCTGTCCCTCGCACCAGCGGCTCAGTGCTCTCGTCCAGTCACCGGCGCGTTTCGGGTCGAATGCTTGGCTGCACGCACCGATCACCGAGCAATAGGCGATGCCGGAGACGATCGGGTTTACCTCGCCCTGCGATGACCGAGAGCATCACGTTTTCGAGTTGCGCAATGCCCTCGGCGACGCGGCCCAATCCGACCAGGCACTGTCCGACGCCGATTCTCACCATCGCCGCGGAGCTGGGCTCGCCGCACCGGCTCGCGATCTCCGCGGCCTGTCGGAACCGGTCGTACGCGCGCGTCGGCCGCTCCCGCTTGCAGCGAGCGGAATGGCCTGCAGGCCGCACGCCAGAACCTTGGCCGCGCAGTCGCAATCGTCGTCCTTCAGCAGCTCCTCGGCCCGGGCGTGCCAGCCGCTCGCCAGCACCCATTCACCGCGGAAGCCGAGGTTCATCGCGGCGTAGCAGGCACATTCGGCGGCACGGGCGAGGTCGCCGTTAGCTCGCCCAGGCCCGACTAGCTCGGGCCAACCCGTCGACATACGCCTCGTCGTCACCGGTCAGCAGCGCGGAACGAGCGAATTGTTCGAGATCGTCAGGCTCAAGAACGACCTGAGACGCGGCCAGCGCGATAGGCCTCGCGGGCGTCGCGCCAGGCGCGGGCGTCATACGCCTTGCGCGCGATCGCTAGTTCGGCCGGCGGCGTCATGTGCGCAAGGGTAGGTCGTGACGACTGGTCGCCAAAGCCGAAATAAGCGTCTGGGTCCGCCACCGTCACATGGCGCGCATATCGATCGGGCTGTACCGAGGGCCGAAACGGGGCTTGGCGACCCCCGACACCTCGATGAGCCGAACGACCCGCTGCCGATGCCCGCGCCAGCGCTCGAGGAGTTCGAGCATCTCGGCGTCGTCCCCTCGTGGACGCCCGGTGAGCGTGTGCACGACCTGGTCGTGGATTGGTAATCCCCAACGCTCACCGCGTCAGGATCCCCCACGCGACGCTGCGCGACTCCGCCGCCGTCCACTCGCCGATACCGGGCACGATCCGCAGCCGGGCCGACGCCTCAGCCGGAGTGAGGTAGACGCACTCCCGAGTCGAGCGGCCACCGTCGCCGCAGCGCGGATCGCGCGCTGCCGCGCGAGGTCGACGCCGAGACGATGCCAGTCCCAACTCGGCACGTCGAGCAGCGTCTCCGCTTCCGGCGGAACTCCGCAGCGCCGGCCAGGTCCGGCGCGCTGGCTCGCCGTACCGGTAGCACAGGCCGCGCCAGGCCCGCCGCGACTCCCGGCCCGTGACGCGCTGCTCGAGGACGGCGGGTGACGAGCACGTCGAGGACCAGACCGGTGCCTCGGCAGCCGCAGCCCGGGATGGCGGCGAGCGACGGAGGCAAGCAACGGATGCGCCGCGGCATCGAAGCCGGTCCAGTCATCGCCGTCACCGAGCAGAACGGGCACTCGGTCCAGCAGCCAGTCCGCCCCGGCCCCCAGGCGGACGCGCGTCGACGACGCCGGCGCGCTGCCGCAGCGCCAGAGTTCCCGGCCCGCCCGGCGTGCGGGACGCCCACCAGAAGATGCCATCCACACTTGTGCGATGCGCTGGATCGCCGCCGCCGCGCACCAGCGGCCCCAACGTGCCGCGAACGTCCACCGGGCGCCCGGCCTCCCATCGGCGTCGCCGCTCAGGCATCCGACGAGAACCGAATCGACCCATCGGCCAATACCACATCCGGCCAGATCCGGACTCGGCAGCGGCGAGCTCAACCTGAGCTCCGATCCGGGCTCGATCACCGACGACGGCGTCGACCACAGCGGCATCCGTGCCGATAGTTGCGGATCGTCCGACGATGGCGCGGCGGACGACCGCACCTGGAGCCAGCCGGACATCGTCGAACAACGGCGCTCCGTCGACGATGCAGCCCGCCGCGACAACGCAGCCGGCCCCGACTGTCGCACCGCCGGAGAGCTTCGCGTGGTCGCTGACGTGCGCACCCGGCAACACAAGCGCTTCGCCAACCGGTCCTGGACGGCGGACGACGGAGCGATACTGCGCACCAGATCGGCCGAGCCCGCCACGAAGTCCGCCGGCGTCCCCAGGTCCCGCCAGTAGGAGCGATCGACGTAGCCAATGACCGTCGCGCCCTCGGCCAGCAGGCCCGGGAAGGTTTCTCGCTCCACCGAGACGGGGCGGCCGGTCGGAATCGTCTCTGAGCACGGAGCGCCGAAACACGTAGGTGCCGGCGTTGATCTGGTCGGACACCGGGTTCGGATCCTTCTCCAGGAACGCCGTCACCCGGCCGTCCGCGTCGGTGGGGACGCAACCGAAGGGTCGTGCGTCGTCGACCGTCGTGAGATATAGCGTCACATCGGCTGCCGTGTCGGCGTGGCGGTGGAGCAGCGCCGTCAAGTCGATGCCGCTCAACACGTCTCCGTTGAAGACCAGCGTGGTGTCGCCCCGGCAACCGGTCGGCGACGTTGCGGATGCCCGCCGCCGGTGCCGAGCGGCTCCGACTCCACGACGTACTCCAGCTCGATGCCGAACCGCCGGCCGTCGCCGAAGTAGCTCGCGAAGACGTCCGACTGGTAAGAGGTCCCGAGCACGATGTGCTGAACCCCCGCGTCGCGGATGCGCGAGAGCAGGTGGGCGAGCAGCGGAACGCCCGCCGTGGGCAACATCGGCTTCGGCGCCGATAACGTCAACGGCCTTAGCCGGGTGCCGAGGCCGCTGACACAGACGACCGCATCCACGCGGTCGGGGCGGACGTTCAGGGCAGCCTCCGGTTCGGACGGCTCCGGCGGCGACCGCCGGAGCGCGGCGAGCTAAGGCGGCGCGGCCAGCCAGACCGGTCCGGAGCACCAACCGCACCGAGTGCCCACCACGGCCCGGCAACAGTGCCGCTGCACCCACCTCCAGGCGCTGGATGGTGTTCGGTGGCCATCCGGCGGGGTTCCCAGGTCGGGCGTGGCGCCGGACGTGGGTGACTCAGCCGACGGGATATAGACGTTCTGCCGCAGCCGGCTCGTCCGAGCCGCTCGCCGAGGTCAACGTCCTCGAAGTACATGAAGTAGCTCCGGATCGAAGCCACCCACAGGCGTCGAATGCCGCCCGACGTCACGAGCAGCAGGCACGAGCCGGACAACCAGCCAACCGGGCCCTCCTGCGGTGCGCCGCGCTCGTTCCGGTAGGCGGTGGTCCACGGGTTGCTCGGCCACCACCACCGCACAATGCGTGGCCGATGCCACGTCCGAGCGACGGCAGGCGCGCGCCGACGGGTACACTCTCGCCGTCGGTGTTGCGGATCAGCGGGCCTAGCGCGCCCGGCGTCCGGCCAGCGGGCGGCGGCAACGACCAACGTGTCGATCGCGCCCGGTCGACCAGACGATGTCCGGATTGGCGATCAGAACCAGCTCGGTATCGGTAGCCCGCACGCCGCGATTGGCGGCCGCGCCAGTATCCCAAATTGCTGCCCATCTCGACGAGCGACACGTTGTCGTACTCTGGTGGCGGCGTCTTGCGGAATGCCGTCGGTCGAAGCGTTGTCGGCGAGCAGCACGGGCACCGGGTGCCGGCTCGCGCCCTCCAGGGTCGACAGGAACGTGGCCAGCGATTCGCCGGGCGAGTACGTCACGACGACGACGGAGATGCTCACGGACGTGTCCTGCCGCCGCGCGGTAGGCCTCGCACGTGCAATCGGGCGCAGCGGTCCCAGGTGAACTGGCGTGGCCTGTTCCTGGGCGGCCTTGGCCGGAGCAGCGCACGGCCGGCGTCATCTGCGAGCAGCTCGCGCAGCGCCACTGCGGATCGACGCGTCGTCCGGTTCGGTGTAGGCCACCGCGTCACCGCCGACCTCCGGCAGCGCCAATCGCCGGTTGTCAGCACCGTCGCGCCGCAGGCCATTGCCTCGAGGACCGGCAACCCGAAGCCCTCACCCAAGCTGGGATACACGACGACCGCGGCGCCACCGAGCAATGCGGGCAGGTCCGCCATCGGCAGGTAACCAGGTCGGATGACCCGAAGCCGGTTCGGGATGCCAGCGGCAGCGGCGTCGACCGTGTCGTCCCATCCGTGGGCCGCCTGCCACGACAAGTGCGGGCGGGTGGGGCAGATCGCGGACCGCTAGCGCCCAGCCCCGCACGAGCGCGCTGACGTTCTGCGCGCGCTTCGACCGTGCCGAGGAAAGCAACGAACTCCGCGTCGCCCAGATCGAGCTGTCTGCCGCAATCGCACCACGTCCTCCGCGGCGGGCGGATGGAAGACGGCGCGATCGACGCCGAGCGGCGCCACGGTGACCTCGGCCAACCGCGACGTGGGCATGCCGGGCGAGCTCCTGCCGGGTCGCCTCCGACGGCACGATCAGCCCAGTCAGTCCTGACGAGCTGACCCAGCGCGTCGCGGCTCGGAAGAAGCGGGCCTTGACAACGGAGTGCAGCTGCGGGTCGGTGAAGAACGTCGCGTCGTGCACGGTCACGACCGTCGGCAGCCGGCCGAAGACTGGCTGCGTGTAGTGCGGGCTGTGCAGGACGTCGGGCCGGACGCGACGAGCCACGCGGAGAGCAAGCCGGTCTGTTCCCAGCCCAGCCGAACCGGACGACGGTCGAGCACGCGAGGCCGGTGACGACCCGAGGCCGAGCGCCTCGTAGCCCGCCCGGTCGGCTGGCTTGCTCGCGACGACGACCTGGGCCCCTGAGCCGGCCGAACCGGCGAGCGCCCCGAGCAACCCGTCGAGATAACGCCCCACTCCGCCGCGGTTCGTAGGCAAAGCCGTCGCGTCGACCAGCACGCGAACCACGACCGGAAACCTCACAAGGACGCAACGAACGGACCGCCGAAGCCTACCCGCCAGGGTGCCACCGATCGATCAGGCGAGGGGAGTGATAGAGCCGCCAGGCCGCTCGGCCATCGGCATTCCAGTCGTAACGCGGCACTCGCAGCCGACCGGCCCGCACCAGCCCTCCCGGAGCTGGGTGTCACCCACGACAGCCTCGGATCGCCTCTGCCAGCCGGGCGACGTCGCCGACCGGTGTGACCAGCGCGGCGTCCCCGGCCACCTCGACAAGCGCCGGGATTGCGTCGGAGCAGATGACGGCCGTGCCGCAGGCCATGGCCTCGATGACGGCAGCCCGAATCCTCCGCGCGGCTCGGCATGAGCAGCGCCGTAGCGCGCCGCAGGACGACCGCGAGTCCGGGTCGGCGATCCGTCCCGAGCACCCGGACCTGCCGCTCGGTCAACCCGGACGGCGTGCGCCGAAGCCATGACGTCGACGTCGCCCCATCCGGGCGCGCCGACCACCAACAGCGGAACCGCGGTAGCTCCCTAAGCCGGGCGAGTGCCTGCAGCGCAATGTCGAGCCCTTCCGCGGCTCGAGGGTGGCCGACGGTCAGCACGAACCGCTCGCGGCAGCTCGAACTGGGCGAGCCACTCTCGCGATCTGCCTCGTCGGACGGCTCCCGGCGCAGCGCACGGCGTAACACCTGCACCCAGGACATGCACCCGCTCGGCGGGAAACGGCCGTATCCCGGCGAGCCAGCTCGTCAGCTACGGCCCGAGCAATACGTGTGTAACTGAACGAAGTACAAC
>ERZ1370068.7031-contig-5973_pt1 | contig 67222 bp, 85 predicted proteins | sample MGYA00561227_ERZ1370068 | MGnify/ENA primary metagenome ERZ1370068 (study PRJEB38410, sample SAMEA6850437) | metagenome | study: Metagenomic assessment of the ecological functions of the soil: analysis of the soil microbiota associated with the... | reverse complement strand
GCGAGTCCCGCAATCCCTGGGATCTGACGCGCACGCCCGGCGGGTCGACCGGCGGCGGAGCGGCGGCCGTCGCGGCCGGGTTGGGGCCGCTGGCGCTCGGCTCCGACGGGGCCGGCTCGATCCGCATCCCCGCGAGCTTCTGCGGGCTGGTCGGCCTGAAGCCGACCTTCGGGCGAGTGCCGATGTACCCGGCCGCCGGAGGCAGCGAGCTGGTCGCCCACGTCTGTCCGCTCGCGCGGACCGTGCGCGACGCGGCCCTGATGATGAACGCGATCGCCCGTCACGATCGTCGCGATGCGTTCGCGCTCGCCCGACGACGGCGTGGACTACCTGGCCGCATGCGACGAACCGCTGGCCGGTCGCGCGGTGGTGTGCCGGTCCGGATCGCCTGGTCTCCTGATCTCGGCTTCGCGCCTGTCGAGCCGGAGACGCGGAAGATCGCGCGAGACCGCGGCGCGTGCCTTCTCCGAGATCGGCCTGGCGTCGACGGAGGCCAGCCCGGACCTGGGCGACCCGAGCGTGATTCTGAAGGCGCTCTACGGCGGCGCCCAGGCCGGCGCCCACGCCGCTCGCTCACCGGAGCAGAAGGCTCAGATGGACCCGGAGCTGGTGCGGTACGCCGAAGCCTCGGCCGGTCTGAGCGTGGTCGACTATCTCCGCGCGGTTGGCGCACGCCAGGCGCTGACGGACGCGCTCAGGCGATTCTTCGAGCGCTACGACCTGCTGCTCACGCCGACGCTATGCGCTGCCGGCCTTCCCGCTCGGCCTCGTCGGCCCCCGCGAGATGGCCGGGCGCGAGGTGACGCACCTCGGCTGGACGCTCTGCTACCCGTTCAACTACAGCGGCCAGCCGGCTGTCTCCGTCCCGGCCGGCTGGACGGCCAGCGGCCTGCCCGTCGGGCTGCAGATCGTCGGCCGGCGCCTGAGGACGCGCTGGTGCTGCGCGGCGGCGGCCTTCGAGGCGCTGCGGCCGTGGGCGTCATCGGCGCGCCGCCGGAGCTGCGCGGTGATCTCACCGCGTGGCCGGCGGATGGATCCGCGTGGCGAAGTCGACCGCCACGACGACGAGGTCTCTGAAGGCGCGCGCGCCGAACAGCGTGCCGTAGCTCCTGCGGATCTCCCGCGCCTCCGCCCACAAGAGCTGAAAGACCTCGTCGAGCTCGTCGAGCGTGGGCTGTTTCGCCACCCTCACCAGGGCGTCGGTGAGCGCGATCAACAGCTGCCGCGGGCTATTTCGATGGATGTAGGGGTCGGTCCCGCTCAGATCGCTCAGCGACTTCTGCATGCGGTGCGCGCGGGCCTCCAGGAGGAACCACTGGTGATCGGGCCGCGAGCGCGCGATGGCGACGGCCAGGCCGGCCTCGAAGGGCATGTTGAACCGCGGCGCGCCGCGGGAGAGCTGCACCCGGCTGAGGTCGTGGAACGAGTAGCGACACGCCGAGATCAGCTCGAGAATGCGATCGAGCCGCCTGGTAGGCCTGGGAATCTCGAAGCGCGGCGCGAGGGAGCAGTCCAAAGGAACAGAGGCCGGCGATGAGGGCGATGAACAGCTTCTCGTAGCGCTGATCGTAAGGAACGTTGAGAAAGACGTTCTGCGGCGAGTCGCGCCTCAGCGATCGGTCAGCTTCGGCGTGAGCGCCGCCTCATGGCCGTCTGCTTCTTGGCGCCGCCCCTGCGGAACCGGGCAAGGGCCTCGGTGACCATCTTCCCGGAGCTCGCGGTATCGCTTTGCCGGCACGCCGAGGATACGCGCCGTCGCGGCAGGCGTGGGAAGGGGGTCGTGATCACCGCGCGCGGTCGCGAGGACATGGCTCCACTCTACACCACGGTTGCGTACGCCCGGCGCCTGGCGCAGAATCCCGGCGGTGCCCAGCCAGCACATATTGGTGGCGCTGCATGCTCGGAAGCAAAGTGATCCGGTGACGACACGCCATTCGACGCTGTCGTCATCGGTACGCGGCTTCGGCGGGTCGCTGTCGCCGCTGCCGCCTTGCGCAGGCCGGCAAGAAGGTCTGCATCCTCGAGCGCGGCCGTCGCTACCCGCTGGGCGATTTTCCGCGGCCGGCGAAGCGACCTGACAATCTGCCTCACGTCGCCCGCTGGGCCTGGGCGATCGACCACGGGCTCTGGGACGTGAAGGACCTTCAGGGTGTCCTGGCGGCGCATGGCCGGCCGGCTATGGGGGCGGCTCGCTCATCTACGCCAACGCGGCCATGCGTCCGCCGCCGGAGATCTTCGCGCCGGCGCCGAAGACACGCCGCCCCACCGAATACAGCCCACGAAGCGTTGAGCCCATGGGAAGACCTGCAGGGCTGGCCCGCTGGCGATCCTACAGCCGCCGAACCGAGTCTCGACCCCTACTACGACATCGCAGGCCGCGCGGCGCTGCGGCGCACGCCCGCTTCCGCCACACCTCGGGCCCCGCCGCCCGTCACGCGGCTCCTAAGGTCGACGCCTCCCGCGCCAGGTCGCGACGGGATCTCGGGCGAGCACCGATCGCGCTCTTCCGTGCCGCCGCTGGCGATCGATTTCCGGCAAGTGCATCATGCGTGCGCCGAGTGCGTCGCGGGCCGCCGAGCTCCACGCCAAGAACACGCTCGACCTGAACCACCCCGCCGGAGGCCGAGAAATCGCCGGACGTCGACGTCCGTACGCTGGCCGAGGTCGTCGCGATCAGGCTGGAGGCGGACGGCACCTACACCGTCACCGACATCTCGACCACATCACCGGCGGCAGCGAGAGCACGGCGCAGGGGGAACAGCGCCTTCTGTGCGCCGGGGCGGTGGAATCTCACTTGGACATCCTCTGCCGCGGTCGAAGGACTCGCTGGGGATCGACGAGGCAACAGCAAGCCGCAGATCGGGCGCCGGTTCTTCAAGCAACGGCGACGCGATCGCCATGGTGTTCGACACCATCCAACGGCCAGCGCGCCGACGCCGACGGTGGGGCCGACCATCGCGACGACGCCTCTGCATTAACGCGGGTGCGCGCTGCACCACCGGCTTCGGCGCCGGATCGCCTGGTTCTGTCCTGCAGGACGGCGGCTATCCGAGGTGGCTTTCTCGCGCCGGTCCTCGGCCTCTTCCTGTGGCGAATTCTGGCCTGAGCGGAATCGCCTCACTGAGGGGACAGGGGCCCCTCGCCCCGATCTGGATGCCGAGGCCGCCCAGGCGGTCATGCGGCACGATGAAGGAGATGCGCAGGTCGGCGCTGCTCGGACTGGCTGGATGCGCGCGTGGCGCCGCCATCCGGTCGGGCGCGCCCGCAGCGAGAGGGCCGACGAGCGGCGCTCGCCCCCGACGACGTGCTCCCGCCGCAGATTCTGGCAGGCTCGAGGCTGAGCTCCCGGCGCTTTGCGCAGCTCGGCTTCGAAGGGAAAGCATGCCCGGCTCCGTCAGCACGGCCACCCTCGAGGAGGTCGCCACGTGCGCGTCGCCGGGCAGCAGCCCTTCGTTCCCGACTGGCTCGTCGACCAGGCGAGGATGGAGTTCGCGGCGCCACAGGTCCGGCAAAGGCTCGACGCCCGAGATCCTGCACCCGCTACTTCCTCTAACGCACACCAAAGAACACGGCTCAGCCATTCACCCCCGCGATCCTGGGGCCGCTCGTGGTCGGCTGGGCGGGACGCGCCTCTTCTGGACCGCAAGCCTCGACGCGACAAGCGCCCTGCTCATGCTGGCGGTCGGGGTCGACAGCGGCGCTGGCCACTCTCTACGCCGACGACGACGCGAGCGGCTGCTGGCGTACTGGGATCTCGCGGGGAACGTGCCGTTCTCCAGCACCCAGGAGCGCCTCATGCAGGACGTCGCCGGGGCGCTGGGCGGCGAGCTGCGGCTCAACCCCGACTGGACGTCGCGCCAGCGGCCTGTCGACCGTGCACTGTCTGGGCGGCTGCGCTATGGCCGACGCCGCGGCCAACGGCGTCACCGATCCGAACGGCAAGGTCTGGGGCACGCGCGGCTCTACGTCCTCGACGGCGCGGCCATTCCGAGCTCCGCTGGGCATGAACCCCTCGGCGACAATCGCCGCCGTCGCCGAGCGCAACGTGCGCAAGGCGCTCGCGGATCCGACGTCGCCGGTCTTCACGCCCACGCCGCTACCGATGGACCAGGGGCGTTCCAAGCTGGCCGGCGAGCATGAAGCTCACCGAGATCCGGAGCAGCTGGGCCAGACCGATGCGATCCTCGATCCCGCCAAGGGCACGCTCGCCGCCACTCAGTCGCCGACCGCCGCTCGCACGATAGCCGTCGGGCTCACGTTCAAAGAGGTCATGCAGGGCTTCTACGCGCGCGACCCGTTCGTCAACCTGCCGATCCGGTCGGACTTCCTCGCGACGATCGACGACCTGAACGCGTCTCGTCAATCCTCGCCGCCCTGTCGATATCAAAGGCACGGTGACGCTCAGGCCGTCGCCGGAGGCGGCACCGATCGCTCTACCGCGCGACCGGCACGCTCCGCGCTACTCAAGCGCGCCGAGACGGTCGTAGGCCGTCGAGGAGCTGTTCAGGGAATGGCTGAGCGTGCCGCGAAGGCGAGCTCGGGCGTCGCGCCAGGCCGCCGTGGACATGGACTGGCTGCTGCGGCGGCTCGAGCGGCAGGCCTTCCGATTCGAAATGGTCTACGACCTCACCTCCTCGCGGGGCTGGGCGGCCGCTTCACTTCAACGGCGTGAAGCGAATCGGCTGGAAGCGCGGCGGCTCTCTGTGTGGCGGGAGACGACGACCCTGGACGTCACGCTGACCGACCCGGCGGCGGCGAATGTCGGCAACGGCAAGATGCACGTCCACATCGCCGACTTCCTCGCGACGCAGCTTCCATCGTTCACGATCACCGGCACGGACGACAGCGTCCGATCGCCTGGGCCTTCGGGCGCTTCTTCCAGATTCTTCTTCGGCACGCTGCGCCAGGTCTATCTGCCGCAGCTCGAGACGCTGGAACCCTTCTGCGGCGATCAGATGCGGGCTGAGCCGTGGCCATCGCCAGACCCGTCACCACGTCCACGCCGTCCTCATTCCCATCACGACGGCCGACCGCTGCGTCCTGAGCTGCGGCGTCATCGCGGCCCCGGAAAGCCGGTGCTGTCTTCGTCCACGGGGCCAGCGCGCAGAGCGACACGTTTCGCATCGTGAGAGGGAGACGCTGGTCGCTCATCTGCTGAGCAAGACCTTCGACGTCTGGACGCTCGACTGGCGGGCGAGCATGCGCGCGTCCGCGACATCTACTGCCAGAACCGCGTCGACCGACTTCACGATCGACGCCGCGGCGAGGCACGACATCCCCGCCGCCATCGCCGCCGATGCGCCAGCAAGGTGTCACCGGGAAGATCATGGCGTCGTCGGCCACTGCATGGGCGGCGCCATCGTCACGCAGGGAATCGTCCAGGGCGTGCTGCCGGCGAGCGACGTCGAAAACGTGGTGATCACGGCGCTGGGGCTCTTCTACCGGGCGGCTATCGACAACGTGTTGAAGGCCGAGGACGGCGTGCTGGAAGAGCTGCTGTTCGATCGGCACCAGGATCTGCTCCATCCGACCAAGAAGTGGGCCACGAATCTCTGCCAGCAGGACCCGGTCGACGGCGACTGGGACCGACCTCCTTCAGGGGCCGTACGAGATCTGGAAGGCAGACGCGCTGCTCGTCCGACTGCACCGTCAAGATCTGCCACCGGGGTCTCCTACATGTTCGGCATGCCGTACATCCCCGACAACATTCCAGCGATTCACGCCAGTAGCTCTGGCGCTCTGCAGTTCCGGCACATTCCCGTGCAGTTCCTGCTGCACTGCTGGCCAGAATCTCCGGCGCGGGTACTGCCCGGCGCCGTTCGTGCTCAAGGGCCGGGGGCGCTCGCTCGCGTCACAGGGATGAGCTGCTGAATCAGGCGGCGTTCCGCGACCGGAAGGCTCACGCTGATCACCGGTGATCTGAACTCGCCCTCTGGCACCGCGACTCGATCGACACGATGTACGAGTGGCTGCGCCGCGGGCGCCCTTCGGCGCGCAGCGAGTCGAAAAGCACGTGCTGCGCCGGCTACGGGCACTCAGGACCCTGCACTGGGGTATCGAAGGCGCCGACGACGTCTTCCCGCTCATCGTGAACGGGCTGTAGGGCATTCTGAGCCCGCATGATCTGCAGTAGCTGCAACCGGGACAATCCCGCCGACGCTCGGTTCTGCTCCAGCTGCGGCCAGTTCGCTCCTGCGCGCGAACACGCCGACGCATCTCGCGGCGCGCGTGCGGAGCCAGGTGCTGGACGAGGGCGAGCGCAAGCACGTCACGGTGCTCTTCGCGGACGTCAAGAGCTCGATGGAGCTCCTGGCCGAGCGCGATCCGGAGGACGCGCGGCGGCTGCTCGATCCGGTGCTCCAGCCGCATGATGGCGGCGGTCCATCGAGTACGACGGGCTCCGTCAACCAGGTGATGGGCGACGGGATCATGGCGCTGTTCGGCGCGCCGCTCGCCCACGAGGACCATGCCGTGCGCGCGTGCTACGCGGCGCTGCGCATGCAGGAGAGCGATGCGGCGCGTACGCGGAGCAGCTGCCGACAGGCGCTGGGCGCGGTCGTCAGCATCCGCGTCGGGCTCAACTCCGGCGAAGTGGTCGTCGCGCTCGATCGGGAGCGATCTGCGCATGGACTACACGGCCGTGGGCCAGACGACGCACCTCGGCCGCGCGCATGGAGCAGGCGCGCGGCGCCCGGCTCCATCCTGATCAGCGCCGACACCGCCGCGCTCGTCGGCGGCTACGTCGTCCTCGAGCCGCTCGGGCCGATCCGCATCAAGGGCTCGAGGCCGGCATGGAGGTCTTCGAGATCACCCGGGCGGGCCAGGCCCGGTCCCGGCTGCAGGTCGCGGCGGCCGCGCGGCCTGACGCCCTTCGTCGGGCGAGCCAGCGAGGTGCGGCGGATGCTCCACGCCCTCGGACCGCGCTCGGCGCCGCGCGCGGGCGGCTCGTCGGCTGTCGTCGGCGAGCCGGGCGTCGGCAAGTCGCGGCTTCTCTTGGAGTTCATCCACTCCGAGCACACCGAGGGCTGCTTGCTGCTGGAGGGCCAGGCGGCGTCGTACACGAAGCAAGCCTCCTACGCGCCGATCATCGATCTCCTGAAGAAGCTACTTCGAGATCGAGGAGCGGCAGGATCAGAGGCCATCCGTGTCAGGTCGCGAGCCGAGTGTCGGGCCCGCGACCCCGCCCCGCTGGCAGCCGTTCGTCCCGGCGTTCCTCGCCTTGCTCGACGTGCCCGCGCGCGATCCGAGTGGACGGCGCTGGACCCGTCGCTGCGCCGGGCGCGGGCCATCGAGGGCATCCGGCGCCTGCTGCGTCCGGAGAGCCAGCGCCAGCCCGTCGTGCTCGCGCTCGAGGGATCTGCACTGGACGCGGATTCTGAGACCCACGCGGTGCTCGACGCCCTCGTCGAGACGCTTGCCCAGCCACGCGCGTCCTGTTCTCGCCAGCTACCGGCCCGACGAGTACGAGCATGCCTGGGGCACGCGCAGCTTCTACACGCAGCTCCGGCTCGATCCGCTGATGCCCGAGAGCGTCGTCGACGCTCCTGACGCACGCTCCTCGGGGGACGACGCGCGGTCTCGGACGGCTCGAAGGACTCGTGCGGGAGCAGACGGGCGGAATCCGCTGTTTCTCGAGGAGAGCGTGCGCACGCTCGTCGAGACCGAGGCGCTGACGGGCGCGCGCGGCGCGCTACCGGCTGTCGCATCCCGGTCGCGGCGGTCCAGATCCGCCCTCGGTGCGGTCTCGCTCGCTCGCCGCGCGCATCGATCGTCTCGGCCGAGCGGGACAAGCATCTGCTGCAATCCGCCGTCGGTGATCGGCAAGGATGTGCCGGCGGCGCTGCTGGTCTCGATCGCCGAGCTGTCGGAGGACGAGCTGCGGGCGAGCCTCGCCCGGCTCCAGGCGGCCGAATTCTCTACGAGCGCAGCCTCTTCCCCGATCTCGAGTACACCTTCAAGCACGCGCTGACCCACGAGGTGGCCTACGGAAGTCTCCTCAGGGATCGTCGCCGCGACCTTCACGGGCGAATCGTCGACGTCGCATCAGCGCGGTGTACGGCGACCGCCTGCTCGAGCACGTCGAGCGCCTGGCGCACCACGCCCAGCAGAGCGAGCGCTGGACGCAAGCCGTCGACTTCTGCTGGCAGGCCGGCCGCAAGGCCATCGCGCTCCGCGAACCGCGAGGCGGTGGTGCTACTGAGCAGGCCCTCGAAGCGCTGGAGCACCACGTCGACGAAGGCACGCCTCGACGTGGTAGCCTTCGACATCCGCCTGGACCTTCGCAGCGCCCTGATCCCGCTCGGCGAGTTCGCGCGGGTCTTCCAGATGCTCCACGAGCCTGGAGTCGCTCGCGGAGCGCCTTCGCGATCGCCGGCGACAAGGTCTGGTCTACGCCCTGATGGCGGGGGCATACCTAACCTCGGCCGGGCCGATCAGGCCGTGGCGTACGGTGAGCAGCGCGCCTGGGAGATCGCCGCCGAGATCGGCGATGCGACGATCGCGCATTCTGGCGAACACCTATCTCGGCGTCGCGCACTACTTCCTCGGCGACTATCAGCGATGCCTCGACTGCACCCGGCGGGTCGTCGAGCTCCTGCCCCGCGAGCGCAGCCACGAGAGCCTGGCGTCGCGATCCGCCCCGCAGTCTTCGCGCGCGGGATTCCTCTGCTGGGCCCCATCGGATCTCGGGCGCTTCTGACGAGGGCGAGGCGATGGCGCGCGAGACGCTCGAGATCGCCGAGGCGGTCGGCCACCCGCAGACCGTGGTCTCCGGGCTCCTGAACGATCGGCACCTTGCACGTCCGGCGCGGCGACGTGGCGCTCGCCATCGCGCCGTTCGAGCGCGCCCGCGATTTGTGCCTGCGCCACGACGTGCCCTGTGGAGGCCCGCCTCGCGGCGTCCCTGGGCTACCGCTGGCGCTGACCGCGCGCTTCGCCGAGGCGGGGAGAGCCTGCTGCGCGAGGCCGCTGGACGCAGGCGGCCCTCATGCGCATGGGCTCGTTCCACTCCCAGTTGGTCATGTGGCTCAGCGAGGCGCGGCTCCTCATGGGCGCAGGTCGGCGACGCGGGCAAGCTCGGCCGACGACGCGCTCGAGAGCACGCGCGAGAAGCACGAGGTCGGGCTCGAGGGCTGGGCGCTTCGTCTGGCCGCCGAGGTGGCTCACGCATCGCGAGTCGCTCGACGCTCGGCTCGCGCCGAAGATCTCTACCGGCAGGCGATGCGGCAGGCCGAGCGGCTGGGCGGGCGCCCGCTGACGCGCGCGCTGCCATCTCGGCCTGGGGGAGCCTGTACCGGCGGGCCGGGAAGGATCGAGAGGCGCGGAAGCATCTGGAGACGGCTGCCGCACTGTTCCGTGACATGGGGATGCGTCTCGTGGTCTGATCGCGTCGACGCGGAGATTCGAGGAGGATGCCATGACGAACCAGTCCTACGTCTACGTCGGTCTCGCCGGTGAGACCGCTCCGAACCGGCCGGTCAAATCCGGCTTCTACCGCATGGCCGTCGGCGACGACCGCTGGGAGCTTGCGACTGCGCGGTCTGCCCGAGGCGCCCGCCATCCGCGCGATCGCCACGCATCCCGAGCAGGCACGGCACCGTGTATGTCGGGACGCAGCACGGTCCCTACCGCAGCACGGACCACGGCGATCACTGGGAGAAAGCTCGACATCGCGGATCACGGGCTCGCCGGTGTGGTCGCTGCTCTTCGATCCCCGCGACTCCCGGGTGCTGTACGCCGGCTACGAGAACTGCGAGATCTTTCGCAGCGAGGACGAGCGGCGAGCGCTGGCATCAGCTTCCGGTGACCGTGCGCTTCCCGGAGATCACGGTGGCGCCCGGATCGAACCCGGCCGAAGCGGGTGCTGAAGATGGCCGTCAATCCCGCCAATCCCGACGAGATCTACGGCGCCATCGAGGTCGGGCGGCGTCATCCGGAGCCTCGACGCGCGGCGACCACTGGGAGTGCATGAGCCACGGGCCAGTACCTGAACGACGATACCGTCGACACGCACGGCGTGCTGGTCGGGCGCTGGCGCCCGGGCACGGTCTTCGCCATCGGCGCGCGCGGGCCTGTTCACGAGCACCGATCAGGGCGGGCACTGGTCGAGCGCGCGGATCGAGCCGCTGAACGTGAAGGGACCAGACCTACTGTCGCGACATCCGCGAGGTCCCGGGCGATCCGAAGACCATCTGGGTGGCCGCGGGCTCGAACTTCCAGAGCGACGTCGGCGCGCTGTTCCGCAGCAAGGACGGCGGCGCGAGCTGGAGCCGGGTGAACATGGGCGTCGAGCCGAAGACCACCATGTTCGCGCTCGCCTTCGACGCGCGGCAGCCCCGGCGCATGTTCTGCGCGACCAACGGCGGCGAGGTGTTCGCCAGCGAGGACGGCGGCGAGAGCTGGATCGAGCGCCCGCTGCCGACCGGGCGCGACGCAGGTCTACGCCATGGGGTGCGCGTAGCGCAGAGGCCGCTACTCGAACGGACGTCCGTAGCGCTCGAGGTGCGCCACCTCCCGGAGCGCCTTGCGCTGCTTCCAGCCTTTCCCCACGGCGCGCGAGCCGGGTAGCCGAACGGCAGGATCGCCAGCACGTCGAGGCCGCCGGGAATGTCGAGCAGGGCCCTGGCCTTGTCGAGCCCGCCGAAGCCCACCCAGTTCGAGCCCACGCCGTCGGCCCACGCGGCCAGCATCATCGACTGGATGGCGCGGCTCGCGTCCGACACGGCGAATCGAGATCTTGTCGGTCGCGACGACGATGGCCAGCGGCGCCTGGGCGACGTACGGGGCCGCTCGACGCCAGGGCCCCGAGGCTTCGCAGGGTCTCGCCGTCGCGGACGACGATGAAGTGCCAGGGCTGGCGGTTCATCCCGCTGCCGGTGAGACGTCCCGCCTCGAGGATCCGGCGGACCACCGCATCGGGCACAGGCTTCGCCTGATAGCTGCGCACGGCCAGGAGCGTGCGCATGGCCGCGAACGCGTCCATCGGGCCCGCCAGGCCCTAGAGCTTCGCGACGGCCGCTTTCGCGACGTCCTCGTCCTGCTGCGAAGTCCCGCCGCCGACGCCGCAGGCGCCTTCGACCACGCCGTTGCGGATGATCGGCACGGCGCCCATGCTCGGGATCATGTGGCCGCCCTCGGCGGCGGCGATGCCCTGGATGATCGGGCTCCCGGCGCGCTCCGTGCAGCTCGCCGCTGGCCCGCCCGAAGGCGGCCGAGGCGATGGCCTTGCCCTGCGAGCCGTAGACGCTGCCCCAGATGGCGCCGTCCATGCGGTTGAACGCCATCAGGCGGCCGCCGGCGTCGCACACCGCCGCGCTCACCTTGATGTTCATCTCCTGGGCCTTCGTGACGGCCGCCTGCACGATACGATTGGCTTCGGCGAGTGTCAGAGCCATGGTGTCGATCTCCTCTATTCGGCGGTCGTGCCGCCGTCGATGACCAGTCTCGCTGCCCGTCATGTACGACGATTCGTCGGATGCGAGGTATATCACGCCGTACGCGACTTCCTCGGCCGTTCCCACGCGCCCCATCGGCAGCCGCCGCAGGCGCTGCTCCCACGCGGCCTTGTTCTCGAGCGAGTCCTTGATCATGTCGGTCGCGATCGGCCCAGGGTGCACCGAGTTGGAGCGGATCTTGTCCTTGGCGTGCTGGATGGCCGTCGACTTGGTGAAGATGCGCACCGCACCCCTTCGTCGCGCTGTAGGCCGCGGTGTTCTGGGGGCTTCCAACCAGCCCGGCCACGGACGAGATGTTGATGATCGACCCGCCGCCGGCCTGGCGCATCGCCGGGATGGCGCACTTCGTGCCCAGGAAGACGCCCTTGACGTTGACCGCCATGATGCGATCCCAGTCGGCCTCGGACGTGTCCTCGATCCTCGCGCGGAAGAGAATGCCCGCGTTGTTCACGAGCACGTTCAGCTTGCCGTAGGCCTGCACGGCCGTGGCGACGGCCGCGCGCCAGTCGGCTCTCGCGCGTGACGTCCAGGTGCACGTAGGTCGCCTTGCCGCCGTTGGCGCGAATCTCCGCCTCGACCTTCTTGCCCTCGTCGTCCAGGACGTCGCCCAGCACCACCGCGGCGCCCTCGCGGACGAACATGCGCCCTCGGTCGCCCCTGGCCCCGGGCTCCGCCGCTGATCAGCGCCACCTTGCCGTCCAGTCGTCCCATCGCTCTCTCTCCTCATTGCGGGTTCGTTCGCAGCCAGTCGATGTAGGCCGCGACGCCGGTCTCGATCGAATGCTCGCGCGCGATAGCCGACCTCGGCCGCGCGTCCGAGATCGGTCGCCGGATTGCTGGCGGCCCCGGGCGACTTCCCGGCTTGAGCGCCGAGCACCGGGCGCCGGGCACGGCCTTGCGCACCGCCTCGAACGCGTCGCGGTTCGACGTCGCGCGGCCCGAGGCGATGTTGTACACGCGGTGCGCGAGCTTCTCCGCCATGTGGACCTGCTGGATGCCGCGCGCGACGTCTTTCACGTACGTCCAGTCGGCCTGGTCGTCCTCGAAGATCTTGCCGTCGGGCCGGTCGCTGAAGTCGGCCTCGGTGTTCGCGGGCCGCGCCGTGGCACATGCGGCTGATCGGGTTGTGCATGCTGTAGTAGAGCGGGCCGTAGATGCTGCCGATGCGGAGCGCGACCACGTCGAGCTTCGCCTGCGCGGCGTAGAAGTGGGCGTGCGTCTCCATGCCCTTCTTGAAGGCGGAGACCTGCGTCGGCGAGCTGACCGGGAGCGGCGCGTCCTCGCGGAAGGGCCCGGCGGGATGCCGCCGTACACGGCGACCGAGCTGCCGAGCGACACGCGGCGGAGACCGAAGGTGCGCTCCGGCCTCGAGCACGTTCTGCAGGCCGGCCGTAGAGATGATAGTCGGCCTGGGTGGAGAGGCTGCGGGCGGGCGGCGCCATCAGATTCACGATGCTCTCGATGCGGTGGCGGCGAACCACCTCGAAGACCTCGTAGGGATTGGTCACGTCCATCTGCGCCACCTGGGCGCGCGTGCCGATCTCGCTCTTGAGGACGTCGGGGATCCGGCGCGCGCTGTGCTGCGAGAGGACGACCGGCTTGCCGACCTCGAGGGAACCTGAGCGCCGTGTTCAGGCCGATGAAGCCCATGCCGCCGATGATCAGAATCATGGCGCCTCGCGTCTGAGGCGTCATCTACCACCGAGCGGCGGCTCGGCAAGCGGCGGCTGGTTGGGATAGGCTAGGGCCCCCGGACGGCCGGGCCCGACAGCGGAGGAGGGCGTCATGCGCGACGGCATGTACATCGTGGACGGCGACGGTCACGTCATGGATTTCCCGCACCGCTGCTACCAGAAATACCTTCCCGAGCAGTACCGCCGGCGGATCGCCTTCTTCCCGGGCGCCCAGTGGGACCGCCGCCAGGCCCCCAACGGCGAGCTCGGGCGCGACCCCAACACGCCGCAAGAGATGATGGCCGACATGGCGCAGGAGGGCATCGACCTCGCGTTTCTCTATCCCACGTCGGCCCTTCGGATCGGGGAAATCCGCGAGGCGGAGTACCAGACGGCGCTCTGCCGCGCCTACAACGACTTTCTGTCCGACTGGTGCAAGGCCGATCTCACGCGGCTCAAGGGCGTGGCCATCGTGCCGTATCTCGACCCCACCGAGGCCGCGCGCGAGCTCGATCGCGCCGTCTCGCGCCTGGGCCTGGTGGGCTTGATGTTCCCGACGTTCATTCCCGGCGGAACGTCGCCGATCCGTTCTTCTGGCCCATCTACGCCGAGGCCGAGCGCCTGGGGGTGCCGCGTTGGCATGCACGCCTCCGGCAGCGAGACCGGCGACCCCTATCGCTTCAGCAACTTCCTGGCCGTGCACACCTGACGCACGCGCCCGAGCAGATGATCTCCGTGATCAGCTGCGTGTACGGCGGCCTCTTCGAGAAGTTCCAGCGGCTGCGGATCGGCTTCATGGAGTCCGGCGCCGGCTGGGTCCCGTTCTTCATGGAGCACATGGACGGCGAGTTCGAGAAGCGCCCGTGGACGCGCCGCTCTGCAAGGCCAAGCCCAGCGAGTACATGACGTGCGGGCGCGCGTACTTCTCGTGCGAGCCTGAGGAGAAGACGATTCCCTACGTGGTCGGCTGGATCGGCGAGGACAACATTCTCTACGCGTCGGACTATCCGCACTGGGACTCGGAATGGCCCCACACGGTCGACGAGCTGATGAAGCGCAGCGACCTCGAGCCGCGCGTGAAGGCGAAAATCCTCGGGCAGAACGCGCTGCGGCTTCTACGATCTCAAGAGCTAGGGAGGCTTCGGGATGACCCGCGAAGCCGCGACGGCAGCCGAGACCGAGTTTCACGAGCGGATGCACGCCGCCCACATGTACGGCCTGTGGGAGCTGGCGAGCCAGATGACGCGTCACCCCGAGCCGCAGGCGATCCCGTACATGTGGAAGGCGTCGCGGTGCTCGAGGCGATGGTGCGCGAGGCCGGCGAGGCGGTGCCGGTCGGCGAGGAGCGGCGGGCGCTCCAGCTCTTCAATCCCGGACTGCGACGGGCGGTGGGCGACGACGAACACGATGATCGCCGCCGTCCAGATCCTCCTGCCGGGCGAGGTGGCGCGCGCCCATCGGCACACGCCGACGGCGATCCGCTTCATCATGGAAGGCGCGGGCGCCTACACCGTCGGTCGACGGCGAGCGCGTCCACATGGCGCCGGGCGACCTCATCCTGACGCCGAGCTGGGCGTGGCACGACCACGGTAACGAGACCGACAAGCCGGTGGTCTGGATGGACGGCCTCGACATCCCGCTGGTGCAGGCCCTGAACGCGATGTTCTTCCAGTTCTACGACCGGAGCGGCAGGTGCCGCTGACCAAGCCGAACAACGCCTCCGTTCACCTGCACGGCCACGCTGAGCCTCGACGCCGACCTGGGTGAAGGAGCGGCCGCAGTCGTCGCCGCTGCTGCTCTACTCGTGGGAGAAGACGTATCAGTCGCTGGGGTGCTCCGCGACGCTGCCGGCGACGAGCGGGACGACGTCGCCCTCGAGTACACGCACCCGCAGACCGGCCGCGCCCTGCTGCCAACGATGGCGTGCTGGGTCCAGATGATCCGCCCGGGCGCGCGGCTCAAGGCCCATCGCCACACCGGCAGCGCCGTGTACTACGTGGTGCAGGGGAGCGGCGAGACCATCATCGACGGTCGCCGCTTCGCGTGGGAGCGAGGCGACATCATCACGCTGCCGTCGTGGGCGCTCCACGAGCACGCGAATCTCTCGGCGCGCGACGCCGCCATCTCTGTTCTCGATCCAGGACCGCCCGGTGCTGGAGGCGCTCGGCCTGTACCGCGAGGAAGCGTACACGGACAACGGCGGTCACCAGACGGTGACCTCGACGTTCAAGGCGTAGGGGAGAGCCGGGATGGCCGTCACCAAGATCGACCACATCGAGCTCCATCGTGAACCGCTTCCGACGAGTACGTGGCACTCGCGCTCGGCTTCCAGGAGCGAATTCGGACCAAGCACCACGGCGACCCGTGGAGTTTCAGCCCCCGGCGAGAACCAGCCGGTCTTCGAGATCCATCGAGTCGGCGGCGAGGAGGCGATCGGCGTCAACCACATCGCCTTCCAGGTCGCGGACGTCGCCGCCGCGCGCAAGGAGCTGCAGGCGCAGGGCCTCGATGCCTCCTGTCGACATGCCTACGCGCGGGCGACGGCCGCACGGTGCTGAACCTGCGCGATCCGGACGGCTGGCGGCTTCAGCTCGTCGATGCGTGGCACGCCGCCCGCGCCCGGAATGATCAGCCTTCGGGGACCAGCGCGTTCGGATCATGCTCGAGAGATCGAACGGACTATACGGCTTGGCCATGCAAGCGGACGCGCCGGCGTCCTTCGCCTTCTGCTGGTCGCCGCTGAGCGCGAACGAAGTGATGGCGATGATCGGCGTGAGCCGGCGGTGGCCGGCTCGGTCGCGCAGCGTGCGCACTCGCGTCGATCCCGGAGATCTTGGGAGCTGGAGATCCATGAGAATGAGATCCGGGCGCTGCTCGAGGGCCGTCGCGATGCCCGCTTCGCCGTCGACCGCTTCGATCAGGCGATAGGAGGTGTGACGCAAGAGATCGCGGACGATCTTGCGGTTCAGCTCGTTGTCCTCGACGTAGAGGATGGTCTTGACGCTCATGCCGTCTCAGCCCTCTCCATTCGCAGCGGGATCGCGAACGAGAAGGTCGATCCCTTGCCCGGCTCGCTCTCGACCCAGATGCGCCCGCCGTGCATCTCGACGAATTTCTTCGTGATGCTGAGCCCAAGCCCGGTCCCGCCGAACTCGCTCGTGCGACCGTGGCGTCTGCCTGGCGGAACTCGCCGAAGATACGCGTTCGAGCCTGATCTTCCGCGATCCCGGTGCCCGGGTACCGCCGACGCGATAGTCGAGGATGCCGTCGCGGAGCGTCCACCGCGACCTCGACCCGTCCCTGTCGGTGAACTTCAATGCGTTCCCGACGAGGTTCATGGAGGCACTGGGTGATGCCGCCCCGCGTCACCGCACGCCAGCGGGATGTCGTCGGGGCACCGCGCTCGACGAGCTCCAGCCCCTCTGCGCCGCCAGGGGACGCGAGGCCGCGTGACCACGCTCTACGACCGGTCCTGCACCGAGTAGTCGGCCGAGGTGCCAGCTCCATGCGGCCCGGCCTCGATCTTGGAGAGGTCGAGGACGTTATTGATGAGCCGGAGCAGATGCTTGCCGCTGTTCTGAATGTCGGTCAGCGGCACCTTGAGCTCGATCCGGCACTTCCCCATAGATCCTGCCGAGGATCAATCTCATTGAACCCGAGGATCGCGTTCAGCGGCGTGCGGAGCTCGTGGCTCATGCTCGCCAGGAAGTCGGACTTGGCCTTGCTGACCGCTCGAGCTCGGTGTTGAGCGCCCGCTCGTGCTCATACAGCTGGTGAAGCTCCCGGCTCATCTCGTTCATCCGGACGGCGTGGCGCTGAACTCGTCGCGATTCGGCACGGCGATGGTGGCACTGAAGTTTCCCTTTCGCGATCTGGCCGAGGAAGGTCTCCGCGCCTCGCGGACAGTGATGAAGGACCAGTGAGATGACGAACCCCAGGACGAGGGCAGGCGATCGACGCGGCGCGAAGCCACCCATCAGAGCAGGACGGTGGCGCGTCGGTTCGACGCCTCCACGTTCTGCCGGAGCCGGTCCATCCCGCCTCTTCGCTGCGGACGACCCGCGTGACGAGGGTGGCGATCTCCCGATACCGCGGTTGGCTCTGTTGAGGTGGCAGCGCCATCGCCTCGTCGTGCTTTGTCGGCCCTCGCGAGGCTCCGCGATGTCCTCCACCGTCCTGAGCAGCCGACTCTCGGCGGCGCAGATCTTCTCGATCATCTCCCGCTCCACTGGCGACGCGCGCCTCCTCGAGGCGAGCCAGGGTGTCGGCGAGCGCGCTTGTCATCGTGAGGGATGCCCACGAGCGTGGCCTCCGTCCCGCAGGACCAGCGCGTTCCGCATGACGTTCATTTGCACGCCGACGGCCTGCTCGATGTTCTGGCGCGAGGCGTCGACGCGCTTCGCGGCCTGATCCCGCCAGGAGCCGAGCTCTGCCGGGGACACGCTCGCGACTCGCCCTCGAGCTCAAGGCCGTCATGGCGACCAGCAGCAGCGCGATCAGAGGAAGGAACGCGCCGAGCGAGCTTCGCGTGGACCGACGCGCGGACGCGGGCGACGCAGCCGCACCAGCACGCCCAGCCGGAGCGTGCGGGTCAGCAGCGAAGCTGCGCAATCGTTTCTCTCGCGAACCGCCGGTGCTCGGGCGCCGGAGCGTGCGCGATTCTACAGGGCGTTTGATCTCATGGGCATGCGCGGCGTCCACGAGCCAGCGGCATGCTGTGCGGCGCAGTGTTGACGGGTCCAATGTGACGGAGATGCCCTCGACACCGTCGACAGAACAGACCGATAATGCCGACGCCGCGGATCAACGCAGAGGGTCCCCGCCTGCGGGTCAGGAGTCACCCTGCATGACACCGTCCACTGATGCCACGCCCCACCCGTCAAGATCGGGACCCGGCTTCGCGGCGCCGCTTCATCGCGGCTGCCGCTGCCGGCGGGACTGCGGCCATCGGGTTCTAGCACGGTCATCCGGCGCTCAGGCGCCGGTCAAAGTGGCGCGGTCCAGACCGGCCGGGATGCACGGTACCGCAGGGTATACGGCATTCAGAAGTACTGCGCGAACGTCAAGCAGGCTGCTGCCGGAAGGCTCGAGTTCCAGTCCGCTTCCCGCGAGCGCGGTCGTCGGAACCTTCGAGCTGTTCGATGCGGCGTGAAGACCGGCGCGCTCGACGCCACGCACCACTGCTTCAGCAACTACTGGGCGGTCAAGCCGCCGCCGCGGCCTTCCTTTCCTCGCTCCCTGGCTGCTGGACCGACCCGACCAGTGGGGGGAACGTGGTTCTACGAGCTCGGGGATTGCAAGATCGCTCGGCGGCGTACCAGGCCCCACAGCATGTATTTTACGTCGGGCCGATTCAGCGCGACCTCAACCTCATCCACTCCAGCTGCCCATCCGCGCCTCTTCAGAGTTCAAGGGAAGAAGATCCGGTTCCCGGGTGCGGATGATCGCCGAGATCTCTTCTCTTACGCGAGGTGTTTCCACCGTGATCCTCCCGGGCGGCGCGAGGTCTACCAGCGCCTGGAGCGGGGGTCCTCGATGCCTCGGACTTCGTCGGCCCGGCGGTGAACTACAACCTGGGTTTTCCGAGGTCGCGAAGTACATCATCATGGGACCGCCGACGACGCCCTGCCTGCACCAGCCGGTGGACCTGATGGACCTCACGGTCAGCATGGCGAAATGGAACGCGCTGCGCGAAGCACGTCCAGGAGATCGTGCTCGCCGCGACGCGCCAGCACTCGTGGGATGCAGTACGCGCTACATCCAGAAGGAAAACGTCTCGGCCTGGGACAAGTACAAGGAAAAGGGCGTTCAGATCATCCGGCTTTCCGAGGCGGACATCCAGAAGTTCCGGCGGCACGCCATTCCCATGTGGTTCAAGTGCGGCCAAGCGGGACGCGCTGGCCCGGGAGGCGTTCGCGTCCCAGCTCGCGTTCATGAAGACCCTCAACGTCGGGTACATCACGGACTCGATGCTGGTCGATATCGACGGCAAGACGAAGCTGACCCTCTAGGTCACGCCCTTGGCTGGCGACTCAGCGCCAGCGCGCGAAAGCCCAGCCGCCGCCCGTCCCGGCCGGCGTGCGATAGACCGGGACGTAGTCGAGCGAGCTCCATCTTCAGCCGCGCCTGCTGCATCGCGCCGCCGAGCGCCACCCAGTTCAGCGCCTCCGAGCCGGCCGAGTGCAGCCGATGGCGCGGGATCGAGCGCAGCGCTGGCCGCGTCGTTCCGCTCGAGCGCGCCGAGCAGCGCGCGCGATCGAGCTCCTCGTCGACCACGAAGTGGCTGAGCCCGCCCGAGGCGATGACGGCGACCGACGCGTCGCTCTTCCACTCGTCGATCGCATCCGGCGATGGCCTCGCCGATCGCGAACGAGCGGCGCGGCGTCGGCTGGTTCGGCAGGTAGCAGGTGTTCTGGAACACCGGGAGGATCGTGCCGGGCTTGTTGTCGAAGAGCCGCTTGACGATGAAGCGCGAACGCGTGCGGCAGCCCCTGCTCGCGCGCCGGCGTCTCGCGCACGTAGTCGAGCTCGCCCTGCCGCGTCGGATAGCGCCGCGCGACGCGCCCGCCGTAGGGCTGCTTCGACGTAGCGCATGTGGGCCACGTCGAAGTCGTGCTCGATCAGGTACTCGATCAGGATAGCGGCCGAAGCGACTCGCCACCGGCACGTCCATGGCGCACGTCGCCGTAGCCGCGCCGGATGGCCTCGATCACGTCGCGCGTCGCGCGAGCGCCGGCGGCATCGTGCGCGGGATCAGGGCGCGCGTCGTCGCCCCAGTAGCACCGACCAGGGCCGGCATGTTGTCCTCGAAGAACCACTCGTCCTGGTCGTCGCCGATGATCACGGTGATGTCGGGCTTGACGCGCGCGCAAGGTGCTCGACAGCTCGTCGAGCGCGCGCTGGCAGGCCTCGGCCTGCGCGCGATAGGGGCTCCGATCCGCGGAATCTTCGCGCGCAGCCTCGGGCGCGATGGTCCGCAGCGCCTTCCTGGTACGACATCACCAGGCCGTGCGGCGGAAAGCGCGAGCTCGCGGGTTGCGCTCGTCGTTCCTGGCGTACGACGGCCACGAGCTCGGCGGGAGGCGTCAGCATGGGCGTGTGCGAGGTCGCGAGGCCCAGAACGATTTCGGCCATGGTCGCCTCCTTAGCTCGCGCGGCCGAGCGGGCGTCGACGCCGGGCTCGGTCAGGCCCATCGCGCGGCGGTAGGCCGCCGGACCTCCTCGGGCTGTCCCGCCAGGAACGCGAACTCCTCGCGGAGCGACGGAGCCCGGGCGTCCGCTGGCGCGAGGTCTCGTTCTCGACCTGCGACGAGCCGTTCACGAAGAAGTCGCGGCCGATGATCGGCAGTCTGCACGCAGCCGGTTCTTCTCGGCATCGCGGATCACCGCCCTTCGGCTCGCCGCCGCGCATCACGTGCTCGGCCTCCTCGAGGATGCGCCGGCGCATCATGATGACGCCGCGGTCGCTTTCGCCCAGGTGCTCCTGCGGTGCGGTCGGCGACCGTGCCCTGGCCGACCCAGGCGACGAAGTCCTGGTTCATGACGTGCGAGGTCGATCCAGCGGTCGGTCAGCGCGATCCTTGATCGGGCTGTACCCAGTACGGAATGCGGTCCTGCGCGTAACGGCTCCATCTCGTTCGGCACGCGGTCGAAGAACCAGCCCACGCTCAGCATGTTCGGCGTCGTCGATCGGCACGCGCCACTCGAAGTGGCCGCCGGTGAAGCAGGCAGTTCGGCCAGAGGCAGCACGCGCCCGACGGTCCACAGCTCGTCCTGCTCCGGACTGGCCCTCGAGGACGCGCCGGTAGGTGAAGCCGTACTCGAACTCCTCGAAGCCGATCTTGCAGGTGCGTCGGCGAGCCGTCGCCGTCGGCGCCGCGTTGAGCGCGCGCGACCAGTTCGAGTGCAGCCACTCGAAGTGCACGGGGTCGATCGAGTTCTCCTGGCACTGGAACCAGTTGCACGGGACCTCCGAGAACACGATCTGCACGAAGCCGTTCTTCCAGGTGAACGGCTCCCAGGTCGGCACGAGCGGCGCCGGGGGCGGCCCGAGGTAGGCCCACAGAAGTCCCGCCTTCGCCTCGACGGCGTAGGCCTTGATGCGGACGCGGTCCTTGAACCGCGCCTCCGGATGCGCGGTCTCCTCGAACGGCTGCGCGCAGGCACCGGCCCGTGTGCTCCCAGAGCCAGCCGTGGTAGTGGCAGCGCAGCCCGCAGTCCTCGACCCAGCCGTAGGAAAGATCGGCGCGCCGGTGCGGGCAGTGGCGATCGACGAGGCCGTAGTTGCCGGATCGATCCTTGTAGAGGACGAGGTCCTCGCCCATGAGACGCACGGGCTTGGTCGGGCTTGTCGTCGAGCTCGGCGACGGCGGCGATCGGCATCCAGTACCGCCGCAGCAGCTCACCCATGGGGGTGCCGGCACCGACTTCGGTCAGCCGTCTATTCTGGTCCTCGCTCAGCACGCCCCGATTCTACCTCGTCAGAACGCGTCCCCGCGATTGTCGCGGCCCCAGCCCGTCCTCGACATCTCGGCGCCCAGGAACAGCTGCCCGGCGACCTCGTAATTGGTGGGCGTGACGGTGATGTGCTGCGAGGCGGTGTTGATATCGCGCAAGCAGCGCTCGAGAAACGTCGACGCGTACACGGAGCTGGCGCCCCCGGCCCGATAGACGATGTCGACGGCCTGTCGTGCCTGCGTCGCCGCCTGCTGAGTGGCCGAAAGCCAGAGCATAGGCCGCGCTGCGTCCAGCTGAGCGGCTCGCCGCGGGCGCGCGACTTCCCAGGCGGCCGCCAGCGACTCGAAGAGGAAGGCGCGGCCCGCGCGCAGCAGACCTTCCGCCTCACCCAGCTGTGATTGCGCCACGGCGCCGGCCCGCAGCGGCTCCTGCGACCACCGAGGGCTTCTTTGACGCCCGCCAGATCCTTGAAGATCTCGAGCGCGTGCCGGGCGATGCCGAGCGAGACGCTGGCGATGAAGGTGGCGAACAGCGCGATGGCCGGGAAGCTGTACAGTGGGCCGTGCGCCACCGGGGGATCGGAGAACCACAGTGAGCGGCGCACGGGCACGAAGATGTCCTTGACCTCGAAGTCGTGACTGCCGGTTCCGCGCAGACCCACGGTGTGCCAGGTGTCGAGCACGCGCGCCTCAGCCCGCGGAAGAAACGCCAGGGTCATCGACGGAGCGCCGGTGGCCGTCCGCCGGGGCCGTCGGCGTCCACGATGCTGCAGCCACCCATCAGCCAGTTGCTGTAGCATGATGCCGCTGGCGAAGGGCCAGCGCCCGGTCACGCGGTAGCCACCCTCGACGGCCACGGCCACGCCTGTCGGCCGGAACGTCCCGGCCAGCACGACGTCGCGGTCGGCGAAGATCTCACGCGCGCCGGCGGCGGGCAGCAGGCCGCCGAAGTGGCTGTTACAGGTGCCGATCATCGCGCACCAGCCCGCGGCGCCGTCCTGGGATGCGACCTCTTCCACCACCCGGCAGACGGTCATCGGATCGATCTCGGCGCCGCCCAGCGAGCGAGGCACGAGCATACGGAACACTCCGGCGTCGATCAGACCACGGATGACCGGGTCGGGAGGCTTCGTTCCTGCTCGATGGTATCGGCGTGCGCGCGGATGACCGACGCCAGGCTTCGCACAGAGTCGAGGACGGGCGCAGTCATCGACATGGCGCCGGACGATTCTACCTCCAAGCACTGTATAGTAGGCGCCTTGGCGCACGACGCCCTCGCGCTCGGAGGAGATCGATGCCTTCTACGGCGACAGCAGCAGATGCTGGCGATCGGCCGGGCGCTCATGGCGAACCCGCGCGTGCTCCTGATGGACGAGCCGTCCGAGGGTCTGGCGCCGCAGATCGTCGCCGAGGTGATGGCGACCATCCGCCGGCTCAAGGCCGAAGGGCTCTCGATCGTGCTGGTCGAGCAGAACCCCGCAGCTCGTCTTCGACGTCGCCGACGACATCGTCATCCTCAACAGCGGCCGGGTCGTGGTCGACCACCCGGGAATATACTGATGGACTCACAATGAGGAGATCATGAAGCTCACCGTCGAGTTCCCGAGCGTCTCGTACCGCGAAGGCCCCAAGGGCGTGATGCGTCTGGCCCAGGCCATCGAGCAGATCGGCTACGACCACATCGACATGTTCGACCACGTGGTGATGGGCTACCCGATGGCCGGACGCGAGCCCGGCCCGTATCCGGCTCAGATGCCCATCCTGGAAGCGTTCATGGCGCTCTCGTACATGGCGGCCGTCACCTCGCGCGTGACGCTCGGCACCGAGGTGCTCGTGCTGCCGCAGCGCCATCCGACGCTCGTGGCCAAGCAGGTGAGCACGCTCGACACGCCTCGGGCGGCCGCGTGCGCCTGGGCGTGGGTGTCGGCTGGCAGGAATCGGAATACGAGGCGCTCGGCGAGAGCTTCCGCACGCGCGGCGCCCGCATGGACGAGGCGATCCGGCTGCTGCGAGCCTACTGGAGCGACGCCCAGGTGGACTTCAAGGGGCAGCACTATCAGATCACGGCGATCGGCATGGAGCCGAAGCCGCCGCAGGGCGGGCGCCTGCCGATCTGGATCGGCGGCCGCTCGAGCGCGCGCTGCGGCGGGTGGGGAGCTGGGCGACGGCTGGCTCGGCAACCAGCTCGCCGACGCGGCAGCCGCGCGGCACCGCCATCGACGCGATCCACCGCCACGCCGTGGCGGCCGGCCGCGATCCGAAATCGATCGGGCTGCAGGCCATGGTCGCGTCGCCGCCGCGGACGCCGCCGGCAAGCGCTTCTACGTCGAGCACGACCGGGTGGTCGCGCGCGTCGTCGAGCTCAAGGCGATGGGCTTCGAGTGGGTCGCCCTCAACGCGACCGCGATCTTCCAGGCCGGCGCGCGCGCTCCGTCGACGCCATCGTCGACGTGCTGGGCGCGCTCCACACGAAGATCCGCGGCGAGGTCGGCTGAAGCCATCCGCAGCCGCCGGCGAGGTCTGGCGGCGCTTGCTAGCGCCGATTCTCCAGCAGCCAGTCGATGATGGCACTGCCGTCGCCCGCGTCCTTGACTGGCCGATCCGCGGTTGCAGGGCGCTGCGCGGTTGCCGGCCGCTCGGCCGGAGCCCGGGACTCGACGGGACTACGCGGACGACCAATCGACGACCGGCGCCGAGGCCGGTGCCGTGACCCGCTCTGGCGGCACGGCCACCGGCGCGGGCGCCGGCTTGGCGACGGCAGGCGCAGGTTCCGCTACGGGCGATGCGTCCTCGACGGGGTGGGATTCCGGGCGCGTCGATGTCCCGTCGGGAGTGGCCGTCGCCGATGAAGGGACGCTGGCCGGCTCCGTCGGGAGCGGCTGAGCCGGTGGCGGACTCAGGCTCCGTTCGACGGGAGCGACGGTGAGCGCGGGCGCCGTGACCCGGGCGAGAAAATGCGAGACGATTCGGCCGGAAGACGCGAGCCAGACGATGACGGCAATGACACCTGCGGTGACGATGGCGGCTGCGATGCGGAGTATGAGAGGGAACCGGGGCGGTCGCGAGCGAATGGTCACCGGCGACCGCGGCTTCACCGGGCGCACGCGGGACTCGGCTCGACGAGCCCGGCCTGCGCGCCCCATATGTCGTTGAGCATCACGCTGAGGTCGGAATAGCGATGCTCGGGTCGCGCTTCGAGCGCCGTGGTGATGATTCGGTCGATCGCCGGGGGCAGGGTCGGGGACGCCGGTCGTCCCGTGTGCCCGCCCGGCCGTCAACAGCTCCCGTAGCAGCATTCCCAGCGCGTACACGTCGGCCGCCTCGGCCGTCTCGCCGCGCCTCGATCTGTTCAGGCGCACGATAGGGTGACGCCTCGTGCAGACGAAGTCCGGTCGGAGTCCGGTACGCGCTGGTCAGCTCGACGCCGACGAGCGTGACATGCTCCGCGCCGTAGGCGTCCGGAACGATGAGCACCGAATCAGGTCCGGAGCTGGCCGTGAATGATCTTGCTGTGATGGAGCGCCTCGAGCGCCTCGCCGACCCGGCTGGCGATGCGCAGGGCGGTGGACGGATCGAGCGGGCCGCGCGCATCGAGGACTTCACGGAGCGTGGCACCCTTGGTCCGCTCGACGGCCACGAACAGCCGGCCGTCGTCCATCGTGTCGCATTCGTATACTCGCGTTACTCTCCGGTGAGCGTGCGAACGCAGGGCCAGCGTACAGGCCTGCTCCCGCACCGCGGCTACGAATGCCGGGTCAGCGGCGAATTGGTCCCGGAGCACCTTCAGCGCGATCGGCCGCTGATACCGGATGTCCACCGCCGTGTAGACGACCACGTCCCGGCCCACCGAGGCGATCGCGTTGACCCGGTATCGGCCCTTGACGACGGATCCAGCGAGGTCCAGGCTGCGCTCGGGTTCCGCCGCCGATTGTCCGGCGTCGTCCACGGCCGCGCCGCTAGTCACGCAGCATGCCCTTGATGGCGTCCAGGACCGGATTCTCCGAAGATTTCGCGGAGGCCGGCGCGGGTGCGGAGCGCCCGACGTACTTCCGAACGCAGTCGTACTGTTCCCAGCCCTTCAGCGGGTAGTCGAGGCTGAACCGACTTCCACTCTGGCGTGACCGTTGTCCCGGAGCCAGCCCATGTTCGAGGCGAGGAGCTGGGCGAAGCGGCCGACGTTATCGCAATCGAGCCGGCGGAAGTCGAAGGACACCAGGACCGACTTGACGGCGACCGTGGGCAGCGGCTTCGTCTGCCATCCGTACATATTCGCCGGAATCTCGGCGGTCGGATAAAACTCGATGACGCTCTTGCTGGTCACGGGGATCAGCGTCAGATTGTCGGCGGCCGTGACGCCATCCGCGAAGAGCTTCACCGGCGCGCCGGCGACATAGAACATCGCGTCGATGCGGCCCGCCTTGAGCTCGGCCAGCGCCTCGTCCGTGTCGATGTTCACCATCTGTCGCGGCTCGACCTCCGCGACCTTGAACAGGAGACGGGCAGTCAGATAGGTGCCGCTGCCCTCGCGGCCGACAGCCACGCGCTTGTCCGCGAGCTCGTCGAAATCGGTGATATTCTTGCGACCGAGGATGTGGACCTCTTCGTTGTAGAGCGGGAACACCATCTTGATCTTCTTGGCGATCCGCTTGAGCACCGGATCGGTCTCGACGCGGGCCACGAAAGCCAGCACGTCGGACTGCACGATGCCGAGCTGGGTGCCCGGACGCTGATAGACGGCGAAGACGTTGTCCACCGATCCCTTCGAGGTCGCGACGGTCAGGTTGACGCCGTGCGGGGCGACGAGCCTCTTCAGATTCAGGCCGAATTGATAATAGGTGCCCTTTTCGCCGCCGGTGACGATGCCCATATCGACCGGCGGCGCCGGCGGCGCCGCTGCGGCCGTTCCGACGGCGAGGGCGATGCCCGCGAGGATTCCGATCCAGCGTCTGCTCTTCATCCTTGCCTCCTGCCGGTTTGCCGAGGAGGCCTGGATCAAACACCCTTCCGGCGCTCCGCGTCAAGGATCTTGTCGCGGCCGCGAGAAAACACTTGCCTAAGCGCCAACGATGTCCTAAACCAAGAGCCACCCGAGGACGTCATGGCCAAGTCCCCGCCGATGGGCTGCTGACCGCACTTGTCTATCACTCGACCCTTGAGAGGCAGGACCGTGTCGCCGACGACCTCGCGGGCGGTGGAGGGCGTTCCCGAAATGCGGCAGCTGGTTGAAACGGCGCGGCGCACGCTCGAAGTCGATCAGAAGGCGGCGGACGCGGGCCTTCACGACAATCCGGAAGACGGTGAGCACCTCGCTCGATGCCACCGAATCCGAGATTCATGCGCACTTCATCGGTCTGGCTCGGCAGCGACGGGACAGCTGCGAAACGAGCCTCGCGAAGCTGCAGCTGGACCTGAAGGCGACCGCGGCGAAGATCGATGTCGAACAGACCAAGAATTCCTTCGCCCGCCTGCTGACCGCCATCGAACCGGGCCTCGAAAAGCTCAGATCCGAGCACTCGGCCGTCCTGTATCAGGCAAAGGAGAACGAGGCCAGGGCCCTCAAGCACCTTCGCTGGTTCCAGCAGAAGCACGGGCTGCATTACCGGGCCGCGGCGTATCCGGAGTCGCCGTTCTACCACTTCGCCATCGTGGCCGCGCTCGGCCTCGTCGAGTGGCTGTCGCTCGTCGACGTTCTATGCGGAGGGTAGTGATTTTGGCCTGTTGGGCGGCGTGTTGATCGCCATGGCGCTCTCGATCGTCAATATCAGCCTGGCGATCCTGGCGGGGAGCCTTCTCCGGTACGTGAACCATCACAGCCGGGGCCGTAAGGCGCTCGCGCTGACCGGTGTCGCCGTCCTCTACGCATGCTTTGCGCTGGTGACGCTCGCGGCCGCGCACTATCGTGTTGCGACCAACGACATCGCACAGCAATCACAGTCGAGCGTGTCGACGCCAGGGCGCCAATCCGACAGCGCTTCGCGTCTCGACGGACCTGGATCAGTGGAGGGCCGCGAGACTCGCGTGGCAGCGCTTCGCCAGGAACCCACTCGGGTTCGACGACGTGTTTTCCTGGATCCTGGCGATACTCGCGGCCATATTCGGGATTTTCGCGTCGTACAAGGGATACAGGGTCGATGACGCGTACCCGGGCTACGGGGAGCTCGACCGAGAGCTGAAGAGACGACAGGCGATCTACGAGGCGGCCAAGGCCGAGTACTGCCGCGTGGTCGATCACATGCTCGACCGCGCACTCCAGGAGCAGGCGCGCCTCCTCGCGGACGTGAAGTCGAACATCGAATACTACCAACAGCTCGTCAGCCGGTCCGACGATCACTGCCGGACGTTCGTTCACGATGCCGCCGAAATCCAGGATGCGTGCAATATCGTGCTGAAGCATTATCGACAGACGAACCTGCGTGTCCGCGTGTCCCCGGCGCCGCCCTATTTCAAAGAGAGCGTCAGATTCGATGCCCATCTCGTCACCCCGGCGCCGGGCCTCTCGGAGAGAGCGAGGCGCGGCTCTCGCGGTCTTACGAGAGCGCCATGAAGGACTTCGGCGAGATGGCGCGGCAGAACAAGCGCGACCCTCCAGAACCTCCGGACGGCCGAGATAAGACGCCGCGATTACTACTTCAGCAAGCTCGAGCGAGACATCCGGGAGAAGCTCGTCCGAGAAGAGTGGGAGTTCAAGGGCTGAGCCGTGCCGCTGAGCAGGCTGGACCGCCGGGGCATCGTCATTCTGTGCGGCGTTGGCGGGTTGGCCGTCGCCTTGCTGGCGACCGTGGTCGGTGTCATGTGGGCTCGACCGGTCATCGGGTCCGATAGCTGTGTCTACCGCGACAAGCGATTACTGGCGCGGGCCTCGACGGACCAGACGGTCATTCTCGTCGATCAGTCGGAGGCGCTGACCGAGACTCATCGGCGATTCGCCCTCAACTTCATCACGGACTACGTCGCCGACGACGCGAAATTTGCCGTGCGCTCGCGCATCGCGTTATTCACGTTCAGCAAGGCGAACTTCGAAGGCCAGAAGAGCCCGAGCTTTCGCCCCATCTCCGATTTGTGCCGGCCGCCGTCACGTGGGGAACGACCTCTACGAAAACAACCGGAAGATCACGAAGGACTTCTATCAGCGCTTCCTGGTCCCGGTCACCGCGGCGCTACGAGAGAGTCTCACGACGGAGGTCGGCGAGTGGTCGCCGATTCTCGAGACGCTGCAGCTCATCTCGCGGTCGCAGGAGATCGAAGACGGAGGCCGAAAGACCCTCATTCTTGTCTCCGACATGCTGCAGCACACCGACGGATTCAGCCACTATCGGGACCGTCGTAGCTAGCGAGGACTTTCTCCGCTCGGGGTTCGCGAGCGACGTGAGGAGCCGACTTCCGGGACTGGAGCATCATCGTGATCTATCTGCGGCGTTACCGCGATCGCCGTTTCCAGGAGGCGGCGCATCTCGAGTTTTGGCAGCGATATTTTCACGACTCGGGTGGAACGATCGCTCGATGGGCCGGAGTCGACTGAGCATGCTGGCGCGGAGCATCGCGAGTCTGCCGTCGATCTTCATGGGGTTCATTGTCGTCGGTGTCGGCGTGATCTTGACCTTCAGCTGGGCGTACCGCCGTGCCCCCGGAGGCGCGTGGCACTGGACGATGGTCACGCTCGTCGTGGGACTCATGGTGGTCTACGGAGCGGTGCTGTGGTTCAGGTCGAGGGCGGACTATGCGGCCGATGGCGACGGCGAGACATTCTACTACCTCGGGTTCATCTACACGCTGGCGACCCTGGTCGCCACGTTTGTACCGCTGCTCAACTCCGGCGAGCGGCCGGAGACAGACACGTCCTGGGCATGTTTGGGCTCGGGCTCGATCACGACCTTCGTCGGCCTGGCCGGGCGCATCGTCTTCGCGCAGACGGTGTCCGACGAGGTATCGGGCCCGGAGGATAATGCCCGGCGACTGGGTGACGCCTATGCGGAGGCGGCACGATCCATCGAGCGCAGTACTGTTCGAATCGTGCACGCCCAGGAGCGTGCGGAAGGCCACTTGAACGAAGCGTATGCGGACGCCGTCGATGCGATTCACGTTCTATCCGGCCGCGCCACCGAGCAGCTCGAGGCGATGAGCGCGCAGGTCTTGATGCGGTTCAGGTGTGGTCGTGGCGAGCGTCAGCGGTGAGGCCGAATCGGCGTTCGCAGAGCTGCGGAACCGAGCGATCCACGAGATCGATGCCGCTTCGAGCCTGGCCGCGAAGACTCACGAGAGGGCCAAGGAGCAGGTCGGCGACCTGGCGGCTGGTACGGCGAGCGCTGTCCGCACGATGACGGAGCAAGTCGTCCTGGACGTCACCCGCATTGCGCGCGAATCCGGCGACGGAGCTGACGGCGTTTCTGCATCACGCGAGCTCGTAACGTGGCGGGGCCCTGCAGGAACTCGAGGCCGCCTCGCGGCGCTTCGCCTACCCCCGAGGACGTCGGGCGAGCGGCTCACGGTGATATTGACAGAGCTCACCGAGCGGGCCGAGCTGCTCCGGCAGACGAGCGCCAAGGTGGGAGCGGTGTACGGCGAGTTCGAAGGGTGCTGGGCAGCGCCGTGCGGGGCGCGCAGAACGGAAGCCGGGCGTTCCAGGCGCTGACGGTGTCGGCCGACGCGGCGACGGCGGCGGTGACGTCGGCGAAGACGAATGTCGAGGCGATTCGGCCAGCAGCTTGACCCAGATCGGCGATCTTACGGCGGGGTTCGAGAAGTTCCCACAAGAAGCTGCGACCATCATCGCCGCGCTGAGCAGCCTGCGCACGAACATCGGGGAAGCGAACCGTGCCTGGGCGGAGGTGGCGGAGGTGACCGACGGCGCGAGCAAGTCGATTGCGAGAGCCGGGCCGCCCTGTCCACGCTCGAGCATGGGACGCATGCGGCGGAGCAGTCGGTCCTCAACTGGAGCGGCGGCTTGACGAAGGCGAGTGTCGGCCTGGAGGCGTTGAGCGAAATCGCCGAGCGGGCGGTGCGCCTCGGGAACGACGCGGTCACCACCCAGGTCCAGCTGTCCGCGCAGCTGTCCGGGCCCTGGCCGATCAGCTACGCAACCATGGCGAGGCCGCGAGCGCTCTCGTGAAGCGGCTGCAAGAAGACCTGCGCGCGTCGGAGGAGGCCGTCAGAAAAATGCATCATCATCTCATCGATGCCTCGCGGTTCATTCTGAGCAAGGTCGAAAACCGACGGTGATGCAGCGGAACCGGGCCACGCTGGAATCGCGATATCGCCCTCACCACGCTCATCGATCTGCTCGTCCAGATCATCTTCGTGTTCACGCTCGATCACTGATTTCCGCCAACGCGATCGAGGGTGATCCGCGGAGCGAGGGTGGGTGACCCCGGACGCGTGGAAAACGCTGATCAGCATCTTCGATATCGATCCGCGGAACATCCGTGGACGCGGAAGCGCAGCTCGGCGCGATCAAGGGCAAGTACGAGAGGCTGAACACCGATCTGGTCGCCTGTGACGCGAAAATCGGCGCGTGTGACAAGCAGGCCGGAAGAGGCCCGGGGAATGCGCCGTGCCGGAACGCGGCTGGCGTCGAGATGGTTGTCGCCGAAGCGACGATCGACCACCGAGGAAAGATCATCGGTGGCGCTGGGACGCCATGCAAGAGACCTCCAGGACCGACAACCGGTCAGTGACCGGGCGATGGGCATCCCGCTTTCTGTCGACGAGTTCGGGTCATTGTTCCGATCGTGGCGAGAGCAGGGCTGGCAGCGGCATCCGCCGTGCGCTTTCAAGGTCGACGTGAGGTACGATCCACGCGCGCCGGCCGGTAATTACGAGCCGGCCCGGCGGGCCATCGCGAGCTATTTCACCCTGTCGACGCCGCCACGGCGGTTCTGAGGAGCGACCGGTGGCTCGGGAGACGCGCCAGGATCTCGCAGACCGGCTCTCGGGGCTCCTGAACGACGTGGACGAAGCTATCCGCGCACGGTTCAGGGTGTCGCGGAGCCGCGGGACGACGAGGCGGGGACGGGGACGCCGCGTCGGACTGCGTGGCGCGGTGGTGGCGGCTCTTCGCCGGTTCGTTGGCTCGGCCGAGCGCTACCCCCAGCCCGGGTCCAGGCGTACTCGTTCGCCCTGAGCCAGCCATGCGCCACACGAAGATTCGCGGCGAGGTCGGTTAGCGGCGCAGCATGGCCCGGGCGGCGGCGAGGATCTCCTCCTCGGACGGGAATTTCCCGATTCCGGTGAGGCCCTCGGTGGCGCACTCGATGTTGGCCCAGCGGACGATGCCGTCACAGTCGATCAGGAACTGGCCCTTGAGCTGGGAAACTGCCGCATCATGTCGGCCTGATCCGTCTCGGTGCCCACGAAGCCGTCGAGCTTCGTCGCGGCCTCGCCCGCCTGCGGAATGGGCAGGGTTCGGGGAACTCCCGAAGGGATTGACCCGCGTCGCGCTCCATGGCTTTCATGAGGCTCTGCGGTCAGGGCCGGCTTCGGCAGGCTCAAACAGGCGATGCGTCGTGAGCTCCGGGTCCGCGGCCGAGGCGCAAGCGGGTCGGGCGGAACTTGAAGTAGAGGCGGGCGTTCTCCGGCTCCGTCGCCACGATCCCGAGTGATTCCACGCCGAGCGCCTTCGAGCTTGGCCTCGTTCGCGCCCATCTTCGCGATCTGGCGCCGGCAGAACGGACACCACAGGCCGATGAGCAGCCCGGCGGAATACGGCGCTCCGGCCTCGGTAGTCGGCCAACGACACCGGTTCTTTGCCCGTCCACGGCCGGCAGGGTGAACTCGGGCGCGGGCTCGCCGGGTGCCACGGGCGGGCGCTCAGCGGTCGTCATATCGGGCTCCTTGGTCGGGTCTCAACAGAGAAACGGTAACACCATCAGCGCGTCCGGCTCGATGCCGGCTCGCTCACAGACTCCCTGAGCCTTCGCCAGGTAAGTCTCGGCCAGCCGTTGATTTCCGGTGTCGAGATAGAGCGTCGCCAGGCCGTCGTAGCAGGGGAAGAGAAGCTGGGGCTCGCCGACCTGCTCGGCGAGACCCAGCGCTTCCTCGTACATCGCGAACGCCTGAGCGTGCTCGCCGTGGCACTGGTGGATCTGGCCGAGCACGATCAACGGCACGGCCAGGTGGTCGAGCAGCCCCAGCCGGCGATCGAGATCGATGGCCGCTCGCGCGCCGCCTCGACGCCCTCGGCCTCGCAGCGATTCGGTGAGCGCGCAGTAGGCCACGGCGAGATTCGCGTAGAGGCGGGACTGAAAGCCGAGATCGCCGACCTTCTTGGCGGTCTCGAGCCCGCTCAAGCAGGTCTCGATGCTGCGCGCGCGGGTCGAGCGAGCTGTCACAGCACACCTAGATTTGTATACCCGCGGCAGGCCGCCTGCAGCAGCTCGCTCTCCTCGGCCAGCCCGATGCTCCGCTCGATCTGCTCGACCGCTTCGGCCAGACGGCTCGGTGCGCGCCAGCGCCACGCCGAGCGTGTTGTACGCCCTGGGCGCGCACTGACGACCGCCTCGCGGATCCGCTCGAGCTCGGTGGCCGCCTGCGTTGCCTCCGCCAGCGCGCGCTCGGCCCAGGCGATCGCGCCGGCGTTGTCGCCGGCGCGGAAGGCGAGCCGTCCCATCTCCTGGAAGAGGTGGGCCCGCTCGATCGGATCGCCGTCGTCACCGAGCTGCTCGAGGCCGCGCGGTCGAAGCACGCGCCGGCCCGCTCGCGCTCGCCGGCCTCCCAGTGAAGCCCGCCGATCTTCCGGAGCATGCGCGCCGCGCTCACGCGATCCCCGGTCGCCTCGATCTGCTCCCGGAGTGGCTCGTAGTGGCCGAGGCGCCTCCGTCTGCGCCGGCCGGTCAGTCCCAGCAGATCGGCCAGCCGCTCGCGCGCGGCCCGGAGCGTCGGTCGTCCCCGCCCGCGCACCTCGGCCAGTGTCTGCAGCGCCCGCTGGTAGTGGCGAATCGCGTCGTCGTTGGCGTAGACCGCGCGCGCCCAGTCGCCGGCGGCCACCAGGTAGCGCGCGCCGCGGGGCTGGTCGGCGCTCAGGCTCCAGTGGTGGCCGAGGGCCTCGAGGTCGGCTCAGCCGCTCGGACGTGGCCCGGCGGCGCGCTCGAGCGCGCGGCCACGCGCTCGTGGAGCTCGGTCCGCCTGGCCAGCAGGAGGTTCTGGTAGACCACTTCGTGCGCGAGCGCGTGCGTGAAGCGGTACCGGCCTCGCTGGCCTTCCGCCTGGATGAGATCGGCCTCGACGAGCGGGTCGAGCGCCTTCTCGAAGGCGCCGGACTCGGTGGCGAACGCGCGCAGGAGGGACTCGTCGAAGACCGCGCCGAGCACGCGCTGCCTCCTGGAGAAACCGCCGCGCGCCGTCCGGCAGCCGGTCCGACGCGTGAGACATCAGCCCCTGCAGGGTGGGCGGCACAGCCGTCAGCGCCTCAGGCGCTCAGTGCACGACCAGCGATCGCCCGTGGCGCCAGAGAGGACGCCCTGCCACACGAGACTCCGGACGATCTCCTCGGCAGAGAGCGGATTGCCGCTGGCCGCGCCGCGACGCGAGATCCTGAAGCTGGCCCAGGCGGTCGCCGACTGGAGCGCCGAACAGGCCTGCCACCAGGTCGCGTGTCTGGTCCAGGGAGAGCTGGGGCGACCGGCATCGACCGATTGCGCAGCCCGGCGCCACCAGCGGCGGCTTCGTGTCGGGCCGGTGCGAGAGGAGCAGCATCAGCGGCCGGCTCGCGAGCTGATCGACCACCTGACGCATCAGATCGACCGAGCGCGGTGTCCGCCCAGTGCAGATCCTCGACGAGAATGATCATGCGGCTCCTTCTGAGGCCGCCGCTCGATCAGGCGCGCGCGCCGCGGGTGCGATCTGGCGCTGGAGCTGCTCGGGCTCGACGTCGGGATGCATCTCCTCCTCGAGCCCGAGCACGTAGCTCAGCACAGGTGCGATGGCGGCCGCTTCCTCGTCCCGCGCGCCGAGGCCGGAGCCCGGCGACGAGCTTCTGTCGCGCGACGTCCAGCGAGTCCCCGGCTCGACCTGATACGCGTCGCGGGAAGGGGGTTCCGAACTACCCGTAGGTGGGCTCGCCCAGGGACGAGCACGCGGCCCGGCGCACCGCGATTCCGGCCAGGCGTCCGTCGGCGTCCAGCCGCGCCAGAATTCAGCGATGAGCGCGACTTGCCGCGCCCGCTTCCCCGACCAGGCTCACGACCTGCGCTCGACCGCTCCCCACCCGGTCGAACGCGGCGAGCATCTGATCGAGCTCGTCCCTTCGCCCCACGAACGGCGCCGCGAGCCCGGGCCCCGGCCAGCCCCGAGCCGATCCGGGCTCGGCAGGCGCGCCGACGAGGACGGTGGATGATCAGCTCCGCCTTGCCGCGGAGCGACACCACAGCCCGCCGACTCGAGACGCGAAGCGGTGCTGGGTGAGAGCGTAGGTCGCCTCGGATACCACGATCGTCCGGGGCGGCCGCCGCGAGCAGGCGCGCCGTCGTGTTCACCGTGTCGCCCGTCACCGCGTAGGCGGCACCGGCGCCGGTTCCGCCGCCGAGGCTGCCGGCCACCACCGGGCCGGTGGATGCCGACGTGCAGGGTCACCGGCTGGCCGAGACGGGCGGCCCACTCGTGGCTGAGCCTCGCACCTTGCTCGAGCATGTCGAGCGCGGCCTCGCAGGCCCGCTCCGGATCGCCCTCGTGGGCGACCGGCGCGCCGAAGACCGCGAGCCACGGCGTGCCGACGAACTTCTCCACGAAGACCGTCGTAGCGGGCGATCGATCTGGAGCACCCCGAACAGGGCGTTCTGAAGGCGCGCACGTACTCCGGATACGAGCCGCTCGAGAGGCGCTACGAACCTGAAAGATCGGCGAGAGCACGGTCACCCGGCGGCGATCGGCCTCGCGGAGCGAGGCCGTCGGGCTTCGCCGTCGGCGTCTGCAGCGGGCGCCCGCACCGCGGCAGAAGGCGGAGTCGGGCGCGCACCTCCGAGTGGCAGCCGGAGCAGGTGACCATCTCCGATGATTCTACCGTCACTCGCTGAGGCTCGAGCGCCACTCCCTTTCGAGCGCCGCGAACGGCTCGCCGTAGCGCGGTCTCGTAGCTCTCGCGTCGCGTACAGGCTCCGGAATTGCGCCAGCCATCGTCGCTCGAGACGAGGAAGCCCCCGCGAACGACCCGGCGAGCGACGTACGGCGGTCTTTGCGTCGAAGGACCGTCCTTCAGACGGTCGCGGCGTCCGCACCGCCCGATCACGGCGCTGCGGACGCTCGGGCGGGTCACGCGCCGCCAAGTCGCCGCAGGTCCTCGCCGAAGTTCGGGGAAGCGCCGGTCTCCCGGCGAGCTTCGCGTGCAGGTGGACGGCGGCGCCTCGGCGAGGAAAGACGGTTCCCGCGCGGCGCGCGGCAGATGTGGGACGATCGTCGCAGGAGCGCGCGCCCGTTGTCGTCGCCGACCCGGCGCGGTGCGAGGCATCTCCAGGAAGCCTCGGATCGTGGCTCCTGAGAGGCCGGCACTCAGCGCCCGGCCGATCCCGGCACTCGCTGCTCACGTGAATGCGGATGGGCTCGGTCCACGTCGGCCCCCAGTACTCCTCCCACCTTCTGCGCGCTCGCGGACGGCGTAGCGGCGGTGCAGGCCTCGGCGTCCGGCGAGCGTCAGCTCCCAGGGAGACCCTGGACCCCGTCGCAGGCGAACGTCCCCGCAGCATCGGGGCCGCTGCGCCGCCAGTACCGCCAGGGCGACCGCCGAGGCATGCGCCATCCCGCCGGGCTCATTTTTCTCCGGGCTATGCTACCTTCCCCCAGCGTCAGGGGAGGAGAAAGCCATGGACTTCGAGGTCACGTACACCGAGGAGCAGCAGCGATTCCGCCGCGAGGTGCGCGCCTGGCTCGAGGCGAACGTGCCGTCGAGTGTCCAGCGCACGCCGGTGTCCGCCGGAGGACAGCTACCAGCGCTATCTCGGAGCTCCGCGCGCTCGGCCGGAAGCTCGGCGCCAGGGGCTGGCTCTACGCGACGGCGCCCGCCAGGTACGGCGGCGGCGGCCTCGACGTCGACCACGCGATCATCCTGGAAGAGGAAGTCGACCGCTTCGACCTCTCGCTGCCCCCGTACTACGATCGCGGCGGCCGGCTGGGCTCGGCGTCGATCCTCGTGTGGGGCACGGAGGAGCAGCGCCAGGCGTTTCTGCCGCCGATCTATCGCGGCGAGGTGCGCACCTGGCAGCTCCTGACCGAGCCCGGCGCCGGCTCCGACCTCGCCGGCGTGCGGATGACGACGGCGGTGCGCGACGGCGACGAGTACGTCATCAAGGGCCAGAAGATCTTCGTCGGGAGCGACAACGGCACCGACCGCATCTGGCTGATCGCGTGCACCGATCCGAAGGCAAGCGCCACGAGAACCTGTCGTGGTTCATGATCGACGCGAAGCTGCCGGGCATCAGCATGCAGCCGATGGAATTGATGGGCACCGGCGGCGAGGGCGGGACCGACAGCGGCGTCAAGCAGACGGTCTTCTTCGACGACGTCCGCGTGCCGGCGTTGTCCCTCGTCGGGCGGCGAGAACAAGGGCTGGACGGTCGCCACGACGCATCTGGAGCTCGAGCACGGCGGCGGCGGCCGGATCGGCCGCAATCGCGTGTGGGATCGGCTGCTGCGCTACTGCCAGGAGACCAAGCGCGACGGCGTTCCGCTGAGCCAGCAGCAGGACGTGCGCGACAGCCTGGCCGACATCTACATCAAGACCGAGATCCAGCGGCTCTTCGGCCTGCGCAACTTCTGGCTCACGTACGCGCGCAAGCCGAAGTCGTACGAGGGGCCGCAGCTCTCGTACTTCCGCAAGACGACCGGCCTCTGGATGACCGGCGCGATCCTGGACGCCGTCGGCCCGCCGCGCTCACGACCGATTCCGCGTGGGGCTCCGCCGCCGGGTTCCTCGAGACCCAGCAGCGCAACGGCATCGTGTCCGTGCATCCCGGCGGGACGACCGACATCCAGCGCGTGCAGATGGCTCGCCGGATCGGGATCGGACGGTCGACGCGGGAGAAGGCCGGCACGGTCCACGGGGCGGAGTGAGAGGCGCCACATGGATCTCGCGCTGACCGAGAGCCAGGAGCTGCTCCGCACCACCGCCAGAAGCTTCATGGAGCGCGAGGCGCCCGTCGACGTGATCGTCGGTCTGCAGAAGCTCGATTCGTCGCTGGCGCCCGATCTGTGGCAGAAGGCCGCCCGGCTCAGGTGGCTCGGGATCCTCATCCCGGCCGAGTACGGCGGCAGCGGCGAGCGTCTGAGCGATGCGGCCGTGCTCTACGAGATGGGCCGCGGACCCTGCCGGGTCCGTTCTTCAGCTCGGCGTGCTCGGCGCCTGACCGTGCTGGAAGGAGCGTCGGAAGAGCAGCGCCGGCGGATTCTCCCGGGCGTGGCGACCGGCGAGCGCGCGTGCTGGCGGTGGCCATCACCGAAGCCGAACGCGTCGTGGGGACCGGGCGGCATCACGCTCACGCCGCAGGGACGCAACGGCAGCTACGTCCTCAACGGCACCAAGCTCTTCGTCGCCGACGCGACGTCAGCCACCGATCTGGTGGTGGCCGTCCGCACCGGCGAGGGGCCGGCCGACGTGAGCCTCTTGCACGTCGACGCGAAGACTCGCGGGGTCACGACGCGCCGGCTGCCCGGGTTCGTGTCGTGGCAATGCGAGGTGAGCTTCGACAACGTCGTGGTGCCGGCGAGCGCGCTCCTCGGCGACGCGCAGCGGGGCTGGGCGGCGCTCTCGCGCGCGCTCGAGCGGCGCTGCCGCTCCTGTGTGCGTACATCGTGGGCGCCTGCCAGGCGGTCTACGAGAAGTCCGTCGCCTACTCGCAGAGCCGCGTCCAGTTCGGTGTCCCCGTCGGCCGGTTCCAGCGCGTGCAGGACCACGTGATCCGTCTGGTGAACCACCTGGACAGCGCGCGCTGGACGACGTGGGAGGCGCTCTGGAAGCTCGACACCGGGCGCCCCGCCGCGGCCAGCGTGCATATGGCCAAGGCCGTGCGCGAGCGAGGCTTATCTCGACGTCTGCAACGCCGCGCACGAGGTGCACGCGGGCATGGGGGTGCTCGTGGAGTACGGGCTGGTGGCGCACACGCAGATGTCGCGGACCTTGTTCCACTACCTCGGCGATCCGCGGTGGCATAAGCGGCAGATGGCTAACGCTCTCGACTGGTAGCTCTCGCGGCAGGCGCGGGCGCGGGAGCCGGGCGCCCGCGGGGTAGGGGTCGCGGAACCACGCGGCGCGCGTGCGCTGGCCCCGCTCGCCTGGGCTCCATCTAGGCGCTCAACGTCCGGCTGACGCTTTCAGGGAACGGGTTCCGTCGACCCCTACCGCCACGGGCGCCCGACTCCGCGCCCGGCGACTTCTGCTGCACGCGTCGTCCCGCTGAACTCCTTACTGCGCCCGAGTCTACTCGGGCTTCTTTTTCGGCCTTTTTCGGAGGAGTCCAGCCCGGGTTGAAGGCGTGGCCGGGTTGGTCGAGGTCGATGAACAGCGGGGCGTGGTCGGAGGGGATCGGCTTGCCCTTGCGGGCTTCGCGGTCGATCTCGGCCTCGACCGTGCGCTCGGCGACCGGCTTCGTGACGAGCAAGTGGTCGATGCGCATTCCGAAGTTCTTGTGGAAGTTGCCGGCCCGATAATCCCACCAGGTGTACTTCCTGGACTCGGGGTGCTGCAGACGGAAGACGTCGACCAGTCCCCACGCGCAGAGCTTGGCGAAGGCACGCCGCTCCGGCTCCGAGACGTGCGTGCCCCCGTGGCAGGCGACCGGATCCCAGACGTCCGCGTCCGCCGGGGCGACGTTGTAGTCGCCGCCCAGCGCGACGGGCTCTCCCGGATTGCGCGCCTCGGCGAGCCAGCGCGCGAGGCGCTCGAACCACTGGAGCTTCGCCTGATAGAACGGCGAATCGAGCGAGCGCCCGTTGGGCGCGTAGAGGCTCACGACGCGCACGCCGCCGCAGACGGCGGAGATCATCGCGCGCCTCGGCGAGCGGCTCGTCGTCCGGTACGTCCGGGCGTCCTGGCGGTGCCGAGCGGCTGGCCGAAGTTGCTGATCACGTCGGCGATGCCGACGCGGCTCACGATCGCCACCCCGTTCCAGCGGCCCTCGCCGTGATGCGCGAGCTCGTAGCCGGCCTGCTGGAAGGCTTCATGGGGCGCATCGGCGTCGGCGAGCTTCGTCTCCTGCATCAGGAGGACGTCGGGCTTCGCCCGGTCGAGCCACCACACGACCTTCTCCAGGCGCGCCTTCAGCGAGTTCACGTTCCAGGTCGCGATCCGCATCACGTTCCTCCGAGGTCGAATCCGGGCGGGCGGGGAAGCTCGGGCCGCCGCTCGAAGAGCCGCCGCCAGGCCGCGCGCGCGATGCGATCGGCCTCGGCGACGAGCGCGGGCTCGTCCAGCGTCAGCACGCGCCCGTCCCGCATGATCCACCGGCCGTCGACCATGACCGCCTCGACGTCGCTGGCCAGCCCCTGGTGCACGAAGCACGAGACGACGCGCAGGGCGGGGTGAGGTGCGGCTTTCGCAGATCGACCAGGATCAGGTCGCGCGCGATTGCCCGGGCGCGAGCCAGCCGCCGTCACGAATGCCGAGCGCACGATAGCCGTTGCGTGTGGCCCAGGCCAGGATCTCTCCGGGGTCGGGCGCTGGCCATCCTGGCGCCGGACCCGCTCCATGAAGAGCGCGGTCCGCATCACCTCGATCATGTCCTCGGCCATGTTGTCCGGTGCCGAGCGTGATCGAGACAGCCGGCGCGCTCGAGCTCGTCGGCGCGCGGTGAGAGGCCGCGGCGCGCCGCGATCGCTGAGTTGAAGGCCACGCGACGCGCGGAACCCGCCGAGGACCTGTTCTTCCTGGGCGTCATGCAGCGACAGTGCGCCGCCACCAGCCTCGACGAGAGAAAGCCCTCGCGCGCGAGATACTCGCGTTGGCGGCAGACCGCGCTGCTCCTTGACGGCGGCCACCTCACCCCAGATCTGGTTCAGGTGCACGGTCGCGATCGTGCCGAGCTCCGACCTGGAGCTTGCGCAAGCGACTCAGAAGCCCGGGCGAGCACATGTCGGGCGCCCAGGCCGCCGAGGCCGGCCTGGACGCGCCCGTCGCCCTTGCCGTGCCAGCGCGCGTGGAACTCTCCGATGCGGGCCAGCCCGGCTTCGGCGAGCGCCGGATCGAGCTCGAACGGGCCGGGCTGGCCGATCGACGCGCTCCGCCCGGTCCCACGCGCGCTCGCAGAGGACGAGCCTCAATCCGCGTGTCGAGCGAGGCGCGCCGGCGTAGCCGGCGAGCCCGGCGCTCTCCTCCAGCACGAGCGTGGTCCCGCTGCGGATCGCCTCGAGCGCGCCCAGCAGCACCATCACACGCTCCTCGTCCGGCGCCAGCGCCGGGAGCGGCAGGGGCGCCAGGCCGCCGGTGAACGGCGGCGTGTGCGGCGGCGAGAGGTCCTCGTAGATGCCGCGCGCCAGCACGCGGGAGAGATGCGTGTGCGTGTTGGCGAGACCCGGCAGGATCGCCCGGCCGCGCCCGTCGACGCGCTCGGCGCTCGGGTGCCGCGCGGAGCAGCTCCGCCGTCGGGCCGAGCGCGGCGATCGCGGCCATCGCGGACGAGCAGCGCGCGCGTCGTAGAGGATCGAGCCGGTCTCGTCGGCCGTGACGATCGTGGTGTCGTGGATCAGCTGCTCGGTCGCCGTCATGCTCGGTTACTGTCCTGTGGCCCGCGACGGCAGTCAAGCCGTGGTATCGTGCGGGCCTGGACGTGCGGGGCGAGGGCAGCAGACGGACAAGGAGGCCAGGCGATGCGCGATCTCGTGAAGCGACTCGACGAGCTGTGCGACCGAGCCGAGTTTCAGACCGGCTGGTACCTGAAAGACCTGGCGACGGGCGCCAGCGCCAATCGCCGCGGCGACGTACCGGTCCCGTCGGCGAGCACGCGCAAGATCTCGATCATGATGGCCGCGCTGGCCGCCGTTCACGCCGGCAAGCTCGCCCTCGACCAGAAGGTGACGATCGAGGCCAAGTACCAGGACAACGACTCCGGCACGTTCCAGCACCTGACTCCCGGATTCTGGATCACGCTGCGGGACGCGCTGGTGATGATGATCATCGTCAGCGACAACACCTGCACGGGTACCGTCGTCGAGCTGGTGGGGCTGGAGAACCTGCAGCGCTACACCGAAGCGGTCGGGCTGACCGGGACGATCCACCGCTACGGGATCCCGCCAAGACCGGCCCCGACAACACCCTCGACCGGATCACCACCACCACGCCCAATGACCAGGGGCCTCCTGCTCGAGCAGATCCTGAAAGCCACGACCGACGGCGCCGCGGCCGCGCGCTTCGGTGCACGACGGCGCTCTGCCGGCTCGGCCTCGACATCCTCTCCTGGCAGAAGCTCAAGACGCGGCTGCCGTCGCTCCTGCCGCTCGGCACGAAGGTCGCGCACAAGACCGGCACCGGTCACCGTTGCTTCAACGACGCCGGCATCATCTTCAAGGGCGACCAGCCCCTGTGCATCCTGACCGCCTACACCTCGAGCGTGCCCGAAGTCTTGAAGGACGGCACCCCGGGCTTCGCCGGCGCCTATCAGCTGATCGGCCGCATGGCGCGGCTCGCCTGAGGACGAGCTCGAGCCGGTGAGGAGGCAGGGGATGAACGTCGAGGCCAAGATCGAGAAGCTCGGACTGGAGCTGCCTGATCTGGAGGACCTGTACCGCACGAACTCGTCGGGCGCGCACTACATCTCGCACTTCCCGGTGCAGAACCTGCTCTATCTATCCGGGACCACGCCCGAAAGGGCGGCCAGCCCTACTTGCCCGGGGTCGTCGGCAAGGATCTCACGCTCGTCCAGGGCTACGAGGCGGCGCGCTACGCCGTGCTACGTGACGCTGGCCGCGGTGAAGTACGCCCTCGGTGATCTGGACCGCGTCCAGCAGTTCGTGCACTTGCTGGGCTTCGTGAACTCGGCGCCCGGCTTCGGCGATCAGCCCCGTGTCATCAACGGGGCCGCGGATCTTCTCGTCGAGCTCTTCGGCGAGCGGGGCAAGCCGACGCGCGCCGCCATCGGCTGCCAGGGCCTCGGGGCAACGCGTCGGTCGAGGTCATCGTGACGCTGCTCTTCTCCGGCTCGGACGTCCGCGCGCCGCTCGCGCGCGATCGGTTCGTGAAGTGAAGCGGCTCGCATTCCCTGCTGGTGGCCCTGCCGCTGGCCGCCCACGCCGGCGGTTCCAACTACGGCATCGCGCCGGGTCCCCATCCCGACCTGGCGGGCAAGGTGAGCGAATGGCCGGTGCCCACGCCGCGATTCGCGCGCGATCCGGCCGTCGCGCCCGACGGCAGCATCTACATCGCCGTGATGAGCGGCAACAAGGTCGCGCGGTTCGATCCAAAGACACAGAGCTTCAAGGAGTGGGACCTGCCGTCGGGACACCGCCCGCATGGGCTGCTCGTGGACCAGACAGGGCATGGTGTGGACCACCGGGAACGGGAACGGCACGATCGGCAAGCTCGATCCCGTCGAGCGGCCGGATGACCGAGCTCAAGACGCCCTCCGGCGGCGGCGGACCGCACACGCTGATCATCACCGACGACCAGAGCACGATCTGGTTCACCATGCAGAGCGGCAACAAGGTCGCGAGCCTCGACACGAAGACGGGCGCGATCAAGGAATATCCCTCGTCCGGGTGGACCGTACGGTCTGGCGCTCGACAAGGCGGGCAACGTCTGGTTCTGCCGCATGGGCGACGACAAGATGGGCAGGCTCGACCCGAAGACGCGGGCAGATGAGCGAAGTGGACACCGGCCGCGCGCTCGCTACCCGCGCCGCGTCGCGGCCGCGCCCGACGGCATGCTGTGGGTGACGCTCTACGGCAACGGCAAGCTCGCCAAGCTCGATCCCGCCGCGATGAAGGTCGTGAAGGACCTACCAGCTGCCGGCTGGCGACGGCGGACCCTACGCCGTGACCGTCGACGGCGGCGGCATGGTCTGGGCGAACGAGATCAAGACCGACACCGTCGTGCGCTTCGACCCGAAGACCGAGCAGATGCGCGTCGTGCAGCCTGCCCTCGAAGAACGTGGGCATTCGCAAGATGGTGGTCGACGCGAGCGGGCGGCTCTGGTACATGGGCTCGCACAACGGCCGGCTGGGGATGGTCGAGTAGGGCTACTCCTCGCGCGCGGCGATCATGGCCGCAACCGATGCCAGGGCCAGGCCGAGGCCGATACCGGCGAGCGTGTCCGCCGGCCAGTGGGCGCGCAGGACCACGCGCGCCACCGCGACCAGGACCACCGTGAGAACGGCGCCGGCCCGCACCAGGCCGCGGGCCAGCGGCGGGAGCGTCGCCGCCAGGTAGAACAGGGCGCCGAAGAACGCCGTGGCCGCGGTCGCGTGACCGCTCGGAAATCCCATCGAGCTCCTCCGGCGCGCGGCCGGCCGATCAGAATCTTGAGCAGCCCTTCGGCGATGGGCGCGACGACCATCAGCCCGGCCCAGATCCACCAGCGCCGCCGGGCGCGCGGGAACGCGACGAGGGCACGAGCGATGCGGGCAGGAGCACGCGCCAGCTCCCGCTTGATTGATCACCCGCGATCTGTCGCGACGACCGCCGGCGTCGCGAGCCCCAGGAGCCAGTTTCGAGCGGCCTCGTCACCGGGCACCGTCGGCAAGACGATCACCGCCAGCGTCAGGACGAGAAATCCCGCCGCGCCGGCGAGCATGACCCAGAACGGGCTATTGCGCGGGCGTGAGCTCCAGCGCCACCGCCGCCACCGTCGTTGACGAACCGCAAGACGCGCCGGCCGGGGCTCCTCGTGGAGCGTGACGCGGCCGATGCCGTTGGTGCCCTGGTACCGCGCTGGCCGCGAAGCGGTCACGACGATCGCGCCGGCGAACTCCCGGTACGTCGGCTCGACGAAGAGCATGCCGCGATAAGCGCCGTCGTCCTGGATCGCCACGAGCACCGGCGCGTTGCCGAGCGAGGCCCGACATCCGGCCGCGCACGTTCACGCCGCTGAAGCCGTGGCGTCGATCGTCCGCGCGGGCGGCAGGCTCGCGCAACCGGCCCGCGAGCGCGGCCGCGACAGAAGGGCGCGAGGAGATCGCCGGGTCACGCGGACGGCGTGAGGCGCCCGACGCCGGTCGCGCCGCCAGGAAGGCGACCCACAGCACGATCAGCGTCAGGCCGAACGCGCAGACCACGGTCGCCCCGGTCGGGGAGGTCGAAGACGGCGGACGCGGTCATGCCTGATCACGCTGACCAGCGTGCCGAAGACCCAGCCGATGAGCGAGCTTGTGCGCCACGGTCCGGCCGAGGAGGATCCCGGCGAGCGCCGGCGACGATCAGGTACGAGAACACGAGCAGGACGCCGGCGATCCGCACCGAAGCTGGTGACGACGACGCCGAACGACGCGTAGAACAGAAAATCCCAGAGCCGCACCCGCCAGCCGTCGCGATACGCCGGTGTCCGGATCGGTCGAGATCAGGAAGAAGGGGCGGCGGCAGATCCAGTGAAGCAGCCCGATCGACGCGTACAGGATCGCGACCTTCACGACCTCGGGGGCCGCACCGCCAGGAGATTGCCGAGCGAGCATGGTTTTGCACCTGTTCCGCGCCGTGAGGGCCCGATCCGCCACCAGGACCGCGGCCGCCGCCGAGACCGCGTAGACGACGCCGATGATCGCCTCTGGGAGACGTGCCGGCGCCGGCTCCGCGTCAGCGCGAGGACGAGGGCGCCGAGGATCGTCGCGGACAGCCCGGAGGCGTACGATTCCCAGGTGTCCATCTCGTGACCGAACAGGAATGCCGCCGGTCGCGCCGAGGGCGGCGATCTGGGCGAGCGCGATATCGACGAAGACGACCTCGCGGGCGAGCACATGAACGCCGAGATATGCGTGAATGCCGGTGAGCACCAGGCACATCAGGAACGGCGCCCACAGGAGGGCCAGCAGATCGGCGAGCATCTGGTGCCTTCGCGCCCCTAGCGGAGCGCCTGGGCCAGCGCGTTCACGTTGTAATCGATCGTGCGCAGTAGTTATCGACGCCCTTCACGCCGCCCACCATCGTCGCGAAGATCGACGGCGCGCGCGCCGGCCTCCTCGAGCCACCCGGCTGGGCGAGCTTCACGTCGTTCCAGGGCTCGACGAGGATGACCTGATCCGCTCCTCACTTCATCTGGCGGATCAGCCGGGCCAGAGCGCTGGGGCGACGGCGGGATTCCCGGGCCTGATCCTCGACCGTGCTCGTGCCTGGGTAATTCAGGCCGAACCGCGTCACGAAGTAGATGTGAGTCCGGGATGGATACACGACTGACCTTGGCGCCCTATGAAGGCGGACTCCAGCGACCTTCGTCCACCGCGCCATACCATCGCCGCCGTCGAGGCGCGCCAGAGGAACGTCCGGCGGTTGCTGCTCGAACGCCGCGCGATGAGCGATCCGGGCGCCAGACGCGGCACCAGTCCGTCCACGATCGTTCTGGGTCGACGAGCGGCGCCAGGCCCGGGATCGAGCGAGTAATGTGGGGTTCCCTGAGCGGGTGGACGTCCCCATCGAGGCGGTCCACCCGCGGCCGAGGCACCTCGAGCACCGGGACGTTCCGCAGGACACGTCGACGAGCCCGGGCGCGCCCGCGGACGTGATCCTCGGGATTGTTCGCGCGCCCAGGACGGCCACGTCGGACCAGGCGTCGAGCTCAGGCCGTTCTCGAGGAACAGGTCGGCTCGCCGCAGCTTGAGCATGAGGCTCGGCCGGATCTCCACCTCGTGAGCGTTCTGCGTGCCGCGCGCTGAGCGACTCAACGTCCACGAGGTCGCCCCGACCTCCTCGACGAGGGCCTTGAGATCGGGGATCGTCGTCGACGACGCGGAGCTTGTGGGCGCCCGTCCGCGTCGGTGAACGGAGAGCCCGAGCAGCGATGAGGAATCCGCCGAGGACGCCGCTAGAAGCGCCGAATCACGTCACCTCATCGCCGTGACCAGTGCTGTTGACGTTGTGGTCGATGGCCCCGATGTACGAGTCGGCGCCCTTCACGCCGCCCACCATCGACGCGAGCAACGACGGCCTTGGCGCCTGCCTCTTCGGCCACGCGGGTCGCCAGCTTCACGTCGTTCCACGGCTCGACGATGATCACCCTTGATCCGCTCCTCTTCATCTGACGGATGACCTGTCGTCAGATGCGCGGGCGACGCCGGGATCCCCGGCCGGTCCTCGAGCGTCGCCGCCTGACATGAGCCCAGAATCGGCTCAGAATGTAGATCCACTGGGGATGATACACGACGACCTTGGCGCCCTTGAGCGGCTCCATCGCGCGCGTCCAGCGGGCCATCGCCTCGTCCAGGCGCGCCAGGAAGGCCTGGCGGTTCTTCTCTGAACGCGTCGCGGCGCTCGGGCGCGAATCGGGCGAGCCCGTCGACGATGTTCTGCGGTGATGATCGGCGCCATGCCTGGATCCAGGAGTAGTGCGGATTGCCGAGAGGATGGACGTCACCCATCGACCGGTCCACTCCGCGTCGAGGGCACCTCCAGCACCTGGATGCCGCGCGACACGTCGACGCGCCCGGGCGCGCCGCGACGATGTTCGGGGTTGTTGCGCGCCCTGGACGGCGACCTCGGCCCACGAAGTCGAGCTCGAGGCCGTTCTCGACCAGCAGGTCGGCGCGCCGGAGCTTCAGCATGAGGCTCGGCCGGATCTCGAAGCTCGTGGGCGTTCTGCGTGTCCCCGCGCCAGCGACTCGACGTTCGACCGAGTCGCCGCCGACCTCGCCTCGGTGAGCGCCTTGAGGTCGGGATCGTCGCCACCACGCGGATCTTGTCGGCCGCCGAGGCGGCCGGGACCAGCGAGGCCGATGACGCGAGGGCGGTGACAAGATGTCACGCAATGCGCTTCGTCGCCCAGTGGTCGTCCTCCTAGAAGGAGGTGCGCGGGGTGGGCGCCGAGGATGAACGAGGCCTGGAAGAAGGAGCTCGTCCACCGTGCGGGCGCTCGCCGCCGTTCAGGTTGAAGGCGTCGGTAGTTTGCGTGGTGCGCGCCGTGTGCTTGTAGGCGAGTCGGAACCGGAGGAACTCCGACGGCCAGAACGAGATGTAGGGCTCGATCGCCTGCTCGAGACCCCGGGGTCTGCAGGAACTGGGACCAGTCGTACCGGAAGCCGCCGGCCCCAGCGGCGCCAGCGGCTGCACCTCGCCGCCCACGTAAAAGCCCCAGCTGTTCTTCTGCCTCTTCTCGGTCTCGGTGACGCCGGTGCCGGTGGGGTCGCCCGTCCACGTTGAACTTTCGGATCGAGTAGAGGCGCTTCGCCCGTCACCGTGATGATGAGCGGATGGAGCCAGCCGTCCGGCGCGGTACTCGTGAGCGCCTTCCCAGCCCAGGATCGTGCTGGGCAGATGGTCGGAGGTCTGGCCGCTCGCGACGGACATGCCGAGCTCAGCCGCGTGATCCGTGCCCAGCTCGAGGAACGTGCGGACCCGGCCGGTTATGAGCGGGACTCGAAGGGTGCCCGCGCCGAAGGCGGTCTCGTTGTCGCCGTTGAAGATCCCGCCGAGCGCCTCGACGTAGAAGGGCAGGTCGGGGACGAACGTCGCCTCCATCCCCTGTTCCTGCAGTCCCTCGCCTGCCGAAGAAGTTCCGCATGACGTTCGGACGATCGACCCAGGGCAGGTCGTGCTCGTGGACCTCGTTCGACCAGCCGAAGCGATTGCGCATCTGGCCGATTCGCGCCTGGGTCCCGAAGGGGAGCGTGAGAGGCGTCAGGTACGGCCTCGGCCAGGCTTGACGGTGATATCGCCAGTGCGCTCCTCTTCTCCCGCCTCGATGCGCACGACCGCCGAGGCGTACGGATCGATCTGGCCGAACAGCGTGGAGCTCGATCTCGCGCGGGAAGAACCGGTTCTCCAGGCCCGAGGAAGCTTCCGCCCTGCGCAGGCCTCTCGACGTTCTTCTGGGTGAGGGTTGCCCACGAAGTCGCCGGCGACGCCGATGTCGAACAGGAGCTGTGCCACGCCCGCGCTGCTGGTAGAGGCCGAAGGGCTGCCGCGGCCGCGCGATGTCCAGCGCCGAGATCCCGGGCTGCGGAGCGGGTTGCTGGGCTGTCGCGGGTGGCGCGCCGGCCGACGGCGGCGTCTCGGCCGCGGGCGCCGCTGGTGGAGCCTGAGCCGGCGCCGCGGGCTGGGCCTCGAGGCGCTGCAGCCTGTCGGTGACCGACTGCAGCTGCTTCTGAAGCTGCTCGATCTGCCTTTTCCAACGCGCGGCTCAGCGGCTGCCGTCACTCGCGCAGCGGCGGCTACCGGCAGCCAGCGCGACGCACACCAGGACAAGGACAAGAGTCAGAGCATGCATGGCGATCCTCCACGATCAAGATGGGACGACGCGGATCTCTAGCCGAGGGCCAGAGCGACGAGCGGAGGAGCGCTAGCGGAGCGGCGGGCCCCGAGGGGCCGAGCGGCGAAGCGGGCGCGCTGGCGGCGCGCGAGCCGGAGAGCGCGATCGTTGCCGTGAGCGCGAGCACCGGGGCCAGAAACGGCATGGCGCCCGGCTGGCATGCGTGGGTGCCGAACGTCGCCATGAGCGCCAGGTCGTGGTCGGCGTTCCAGAACCCGGATTCGGGGCCGGCGTGCAGGTGAGGCGCAGATCGTGCTGGCGAGCAGGAACGCGACGAGTCCGACCAGGAGCGGAAGGACACGGCGTCGCGCCATGGCGCCTAACACACCACGATCCGCGATCGATTGCAAAGCTGTCACGCGGGTTCTTCACCGTGAACGTCAGGCTCGACTCGACGACGTGGCCGTCCACCGACAGCACGCGGAACTTCACGGAGTAGCGCCCGGGGCGAAGCGGCGGCAGCGAAAGCGACAGGCGCCGGGCGTCCTCGCTTGGAGACGAGCGCATCGCGAAGGTCGATCTGCGTCCCGGCCTCGTCGGTCACGGATGCGCGCGAATAGGCCGGCTCGAGGCGCTCGTTGAACCAGAGCTCGACGCGCGGGGAGACTCCGTCAGGCTCGATCGCTGAGCCGGGATCGACTTGATCAGGACCGCGTGGGCGAGCGCGGCCGTCGGCAGGAGCGCGAGCCCGAGGACCCACGCCCCAGGAGTCGCTTCCTCACGGCCCTAGTGCGGGCGCAGGGCCATCCGTGCGGCGCCTTCCGACGGCGATCGTCCGCACCTGGCTGTGAGTCGAGAGGTCGATCACGCTGACGAGAGTCGGCCCAGCGGTTGAGTCACGAGCGCCCGGCGACCGGTGGGCTCTCTGGTCACGAGGTCGGGATAGCCCTTCTGGGGATCGTCGCGACGATCTTGTCGTCGGAGGTCCTGATCACGACGATCTTGTTGGTCTCGCGCAGAGTTGTGTAGAGGTACTCGCCATCGAGGGTCAGGGTCGCCTCGTGGACGATCCCGGGCAGCGCGATCTCCCCGACGGTCTTGTTGGTGGCGGTGTCGATCTGCGGGGATCGTCTTGTTCTCGCCGGCGGCGCGCGTAGAGCAGTCTGCCGTCAGCGGTAGAGGCGCAGGCCCATCGCGTCGCCGCCGCCGTGGACGACGCGCCCCACCACCGTGCGCTGGCCGACGTCGATCACCGGTCACGTCGCCCGCCGTCTCCCCGAGACGTACAGGAGCTTGCCGTCGCGGGAGAAGATGGCGTGGGCGGGCCAGGTCGAGACGCCCACGCCGCCCGTCGATCTTCTCGGCCTTGAGGTCGTAGAAGATGATCTCGTCGTTGCTCGTGTCGCTCGACCAGTCCAGGACGAGCAGATGGCGGCCGTCCGGCGTGAAGGCGAGGTTGTAGGGATTGCCCCCGATCTTGACGCGCTTGACCAGCTTGCGGGACTCGGCGTCGATGATCCCCAGATCGTGGCTCTTGTCGTAGACGACCCACGCCGTCCAGCCGTCCGGATGGAACACGATCCGGTTGGGCTTTGCCCTGACCCAGGTGTGATGGTGCCGACGACCTCGGAGGGTGTCGGTGTCGATGACCGAGGCCGATTCGCCCTTGGTGCTGCTGATGAACAGGGTGGCCGCGGCGTGGCGCGGCGCCGGCGAGCATGGTGACGATCAGCGCGATCGCGGCAAGCCTCACAGCTGCCCTCGCTTTCCGATTGGCCGTCAGCGGGTGATCTTCTGGATGGCGATCACCGCGACGTTGGGCGGTACTCCCCGTACCGTAAATCGTACCGCGTCTCCGACGGAAACCGCCTCCCTGAATCTTCGGGGAGGCGACGCGAAAGCCTCATGGTCATGGCGGGCATGAATTCGTTGATCTCGCCGTGCGTGATGACGAGCACGTTGAGCTCGGGGAAGCTCGCGCGCACCACGCCCTCGACCGACCACTCGCGCTCCACGCCGCTCTAGCGCGGCCGGCGCGCGCCGCCGCCAGCTCGCGCTCGAGCCGGGCCGCCCGCACGCCCCAGAACGCGTAGCCCCAGCCGGCACCGACCACCAGGGCGAGGTTGAAGAGGACCACCGCGCTTTCCAGCGCGCGCACTCAGTGCACGTAGCTCGTCGGGCGGCGCCTCGACCGGAGACCCGCTCCTGGTTCAGCTCCTGGATCCGCGCCAGAGCGGCTCCATCTCCTCGGCCTGGCCCCGGCTCTTGCGCGATGGCGCGGACGTAGCCCTGGCGATCGATCAGCAGCTCCGCGTGGGGCGCCGCGGCGAAGAGCCGGTAGGTCGTCACGATCGACTTCGGCGCCGTCTGTCACGACGGGAAAGAGCACGCGCGGGTCCTCGCCGAGACGGCGGATGGCGTCACGATCGGCGTCGGTCGGCACCGCGATGACCTCGACGCCCAGCATGACCAGGGTGCCCTCGCGCCCCGCGATCTGGCTCATGCGCGGACGCGACTCCGGCAGCTGATAGAGCACGAGCAGGACGACACGGCCCGCGATACTCCTTCAGCGAGCAGCGGTGGCGTCGGCCCCACGGCGAACGCGAAATCGGGCGCGACGAGCCAGCGCCGGTCGGGCTCGACGGCCGTTCCATGCCGCGCGCCGCGTACCCGGCCGACAGCGCGCGCAGGAAGTTGATCAGGTCCCAGCGCTGATCCTCGGTAAGCCGCGCGCCGAACCCGGGCATCCCGGCCGCCGGGATCCCGTTCGTGAGCCACCAGTAGAGATCTCCCGCGGTGTGCTGGCGCCGTGTGGGCGCCCTCAGATCGGCGGGCGGCCGGGGAGATTGAGGCCGGCAGGCCCGTCCCCGGCGCCCCTGGCACCGTGACAGGCCACGCAGCTCTCGCGGTAGAGCGCGGCGCCGGAGGCGACCGACGTGGCCTGATACGGGACCGAGGGGCGCAGATAGGTCGTCGGGTACGCGTCGATGGCGAGGGGAGGAAGCGCCAGGCCGGCTCCCGCGCCGAGCGCGACGAGCCCCAGGGCTCCGAGCGGCAGCATGCGGCTCCGAAGCACGGCGGCAGCGACCAGCCCCACCAGGCCGAGCACGGCGATCTGGCTGCCGATCAGGGCGCGTGTTGCCTCGGCGGACGCCCCCTCGAGCGCCGCGGTGGAAAGGCGGATCGCGAACGGCCACACCGGCGCGTCGTGGCGCGCGGGCGGCGTGACGCCGAGCGTGGCGACCACGCCCAGGATTGCCAGCGCCAGACACGCCTCGGCGACGACGAACCCGGACAGCCGTCGCATCGCCGGACGGCCGACGGTCGCGCCGTCGCCGCCGAGCCGGGCGAGCAGCACGGCGCGATTCACCATTGCCAGCAGGAGGGCGAGCGCGAGGAGCAGAAGCTTCGCGAGCAGCAGCCGGCCGTATCTCGTTCCCACGAGCCCGGCGACGCTGCCGACGTGGATGGTGGCGAGCAGCGCGCCGGTCCCGGCGAGGATGGCGACGGACGCCGAGCGCCACGCGCGAGAAGCGCCGCGCGGCGAGACGGCGTAGGGCCGGGCGTCCGAGCCCTCGCTGGTCGCGGCGGCCCGCAGCAGGAGCGCCAGCGGCACCGGGCCGCCGACCCACACGCCGGCCGCGACCACGTGCAGCGCGTCGAGCGCGATCGCGCGCGCGGTGCCCGGCTCGACCGCGGCGGCGTAGCCGGCGGCGGCGATCGGGACCAGCGCGGCGGCGCCGAGCAGCACCCCTTCGCCGCGCGCGGCGCGCCAGTCGATGCGCTGGTCGACCGACAGGCGGAGCCAGGAGAAATGCGGCGAGCAGCACGAGGAGGCCGAAGCGAACGAGGCCGAGACGTGCCCGGCCTGCGTCTCCACGACGACGCGCGCGATCGAGGCGAGGTCGAGGGCCGCCCCGACGCGGCCCTCGAAGAGCGCGGTCTGGAGGGAGAGCACGACGAGCCCCGAGGCGAGCGCGACGACGGCCAGCGCGCGCGTGACGGCGAGCGTGCGCTGCTCCCAGCGCCGCGCCGTCGGGCGGTCGGACTGTCCCGCCATCACGATCGTGACCGAGCCCCCGACGAGGAAGATCGAGCTGGCGAGATGGACCCAGCGCGCCACGAGTCCGAGCGCGAGCACCGGGCTAGTGTACCGGATCGTCGGCGCTATACTGATCGCGGCCGACGATTATCGAGCATGCCGCCCGACGACCGCCGCATTCGCGCCGTCTTCTTCGATGCCGGCAATACGCTGCTCCGGATGAACTACGTGGTGATCGCCGCCGAGCTCGGCCGCCACGGGGTCCGCGTGGCGCCCGACGAGGTGCAGCGGGCCGAGTGGCGAGCGCGCGTTCGTCTGGACGACGAGGTGCTCTCGCGCTCCGGCCCCGGCGATTCCACGGAGAACCGCTCGACCGCCGAGCGCTACCTGGGCTATCTGCTGGACGGGCTCGGCGTCACGGACCGGGCGACGGTGGAAACGATCGCCGCATGGCGCCGGACGTTCAATCTCCCGGTCGGCGTCTGGAACACCGTCGATCCCGACGCTGCGGACACGCTCGCCGCGGTAAAGCGGGCGGGGCTTCGAGCCGCCGTGATCTCGAACTCCAACGGCTCGGTGCGGTCGATTCTGGAGGCGCTCGGGCTGACCGGCCATCTCGATTTCGTCGTGGACTCGGCCGAGGTGGGCGTGAGAAGCCCGACCCGGGGATCTTCGAGCTGGCGCTGGCCCGGCGCGCGCGTCGCCCCGGCCGAGGCGGCCTACATCGGCGACCCGCACTCCATCGACGTGCGGGCGCGCGGGCCGCGGGATGCGCGCGGTCCTCCTCGATCCCGGCGGCCACTGGGGCTCCCGCGATTGCCCCATGGCCGCCGACCTTCCAGGCGCCGTCCGCGTGGTGCCTGCGTGGCGCTGAGCCGCTTCTCGGCGCGCTCCTGCTGGCTGCCGTCGTCGTCGGCTGCGCGCCGGCGTCGACCCGGACCGGCCTCGACGCGGCGCTGCGTGAGGCGGTGCACAGCGTGCCCGTCGCCGGGACGGACGCGAGCATCGTGGTCACCAGCTTCCGGCCCCCGGGTGACGGGCCGTTTCCGTGGATCGTTCTGAGCCACGGTACCGCGACGACACCGGAAGCCAACCGTGCCATCGGGCGCTACCGCCCTCTGCCGCCGATTCGCGAGTGGGTCCGTCGGGGGTACGCGGTGGTCGTCCCGGTGCGGCGCGGCTATGGCGCGCGAGCGGCGGGGAGCATTTCGGCGACGCTCTACGGCAGCTGCGCTCGCCCCGATTTCCGGCGCGCCGGCGAGGGCGCGGCGCTCGACCTGCTCGCCGCGGTCGCCTGGGCGAGAGCCGAGCGAGATCTGGATACGACGCGCTGGCTCCTGGTCGGCCAGAGCGCGGGAGGATTCGCCTCGATCTATACCGCCACCAAGCACCCGGACGGACTGGTCGCGGTGCTCGCGTTCGCGCCCGGGCGCGGCGGTGACCCGGACAAGCGCCCGGGCGAGCCGTGCGCCTCGGATCGCATGGCCGAGCTGTTCGCCTCGATCGCGCCGCGAGTTCGCCGGTGCCGGTGCTGTGGTTCTATGCCGAGAACGACCGGTTCATCGGCCCTCGGGTCCAGAAGCTCTGGTTCGAGAGCTTCCGCTCGGCGGGTGGTCGGGGTGAGCTCGTCGTGATTCCGCCGTTCCCCGAGCGCCTGGGCCACGGCGTGTTCCCATCGACGACCGGGATCCCGCTCTGGACCTCCGCCGTGTCGCGCTTTTCGCGACCCAGGGCCTCGCGCTGTCGTTCGCGAACTAGGCGAGCTCGGGCCCGGGGGCTAGGCGGGGAGCGTCACGAACGGGTACCGGCGGAGCGCGTCGTAGATCGCGCGCTTCATCTCCGAGATCTCCGCGTCGGTGTGGGCTTCGAAGCGGAGCGTCAGGTACGGATTCGTGTTCGACGCGCGGACGAGCCCCCAGCCGCGATCCGGGAAGATGACGCGCGCGCCGTCGATGTCGATCGTCTCGTACCGCTGCTTCAGCTCCCGCGTCACCTCCTCGACCACGCGGAACTTCTCGCCGTCGGGGCAGGGCGCCTTGAGCTCGGGCGTCGCGCGCAGGTGCGGGATGGTCGCGAACTGGCGTGAGATGGGCTCCCGGAGGCGCGCCGCCAGCTCGATGATCTTGCACGAGGCGAGAATGCCGTCGTCGACGCCGTAGTAGTTCTCGGCGAAGAACATGTGGCCGCTCACTTCGCCGCCGAGCAGGATGTGGTCGTCCCGCATCTTGCGCTTGAGGTGCGAGTGGCCGGTCTTCCACATGATGGGCACGCCGCCGTGCTGGCGGATGTCGTCGACCAGCGCCTGCGAGGACTTGACGTCGAAGACGATCTTGGCGCCGGGATGGCGCGCGAGGAGATCGCGGGCGAGCAGGATCAGGATCAGGTCGGCCTCGTGGCGCTGACCGCGTCTCGTCGATCACGCCGACGCGGTCCGCGTCGCCGTCGTACGCGATGCCGAGATCGGCGCCGGTCTCGACCACCTTGGCCTTCAGGTCCTCGACGTTGTGCTCGTCCTCCGGATCGGGCAGGTGGTTCGGGAAGCTCCCGTCGGACTCGCAGTAGAGCTCGATCACGTCGCAGCCGAGGCGGCGCAGCGAGCGCCGGGGCGTAGAAGGCCCGCGACGCCGTTGCCGGCGTCGACCACGACGCGGAGACGGCGGCGAGGCCGGATCATGCCGGCGATGGTGTCGAAGTAGTCGTCGCGCGGGCTCTGCGACGTGAGCTCGCCGGCGCCGCTTCGTAGTCGCCGCGCTCGGCGATCGGCGCGCAGCATCTGGATCTCGTCCTCGGAAAGGGGCGCGGCGCCGGGGTGGACCATCTTCACCCCGTTGTACTCGATCGGGTTGTGGCTGCCCGTGATGTTGGCGCCGCCGTCGAGCTTCCAGTGGGCGGTCGCGAAGTAGAGGATCGGCGTGGTCGAGAGACCGATGTCGACCACGCTGACGCCGGCGGCCCGCACGCCGGCGACGAACCCGCGCTTGAGCTCGTCGGAGGAGACGCGGTTGTCCTGGCCGACGGCGATCCGGCGGCCGCCGTTGCGGCGGATCAGGGTCGCGTAGGCACGCCCGATCTGACGGAAGACGTCGGCATGTTGATGTCCGGGCCGACGAGCCCGCGCACGTCGTAGGCGCGGAACACGTGAGGGTTCAGCATTTGTGCGGTCCTCTCGGCTACGATATCGTGACGACGCGGCACGCCGTCGAAGGCTGACGTTACCACAAGGAGACACGCATGGCGCTCATGGACGACGCGGAGCTCAAGGCCCGCACGAAGCGCACGAGCCAGAAGCTGTTCCACACCCTGAAGGGCGGCTCCCCTTCGAGACCTGGAAGCGGTTCGACAAGGGGCTGGCGCGAGAGCTGTCGATATTCTTCACGGGCGTGCTGTACAGCCGCGAGGTCATCTCGCAGAAGCAGCGCGAGCTGTGCGCCGTCGCCGCGCTCACGGCCCTGCATCGGCCCAACGAGGTGCGCGCCCACATCCACGCGGCGCTGAACGTCGGCGCCACGCGGCAGGAGGTAGCCGAGGTCATCTTCCAGATGGCCACCTACGGCGGGATGCCCGTCGTGGTCGACGCGCTGGACATCTACGCCCAGGTGCTCGCGCGAGCGCGGCGAGCCGTTCCCGGCGGAGGAGCCGGCGCCGTGAGTCAGGCGGCGCTGGAGGCCGCCGTCGAGGCGGCACGGGCCGCCGGACGCGTCGCGCTGAAGTACTACCGGGGCGGGTTCGAGGTCACGATCAAGCCCGACGACACGCCGGTGACCGAGGCCGATCGCGAGGCCGAGCGCGTGATCGTCGAGATCCTCGGCCGCGCGTTCCCGGAGCACGGGGTGCTCGGCGAGGAGTTCGGCAGCGCGGGCTCGCGCGAGAGCCGGTGGATCATCGACCTGATCGACGGCACGAAGAACTTCGTCCGTCGCGTCCCCCTCTGGGCGACGCTGATCGCCCTCGAGGAGCACGGCGAGATCACGGTCGGCGTCGTCCACAATCCGGTCACCGGCGATCTCTACACGGCCCGCCGCGGTGCCGGCGCCTTCCTCAACGGCGAGCGACTGCAAGTCTCCGGCGAGGGCAGCCTGTCCCGCGCCTTTCTCCTGCACGCGGGACTCGGAACGGTCCAGCCAGGCCGGGCGGTGGGAGGAGTTCCGTACGCCTCGTCGACGCGACCGAGCGGCAGCGGGGCTTCGGGGACTACGCGGGCTACGGCCTGGTCGCCGAAGGCAAGGCCGAGATCTACGCCGAGCTCGACCTGAAGCCGTGGGACCTGGCCCCGTGCAAGCTCCTCGTCGAGGAGGCCGGCGGCCGCTTCACCGACTGGGACGGAAAGCCGACGATCTACTCCGGCACGGCGCTGGCGACGAACGGCCGCCTCCACGACGCCGCGCTCGCGCCGCTCCGCCGCTGACCCTCGTCATTCATCCAGGCGCGCTGGGCGACGTCCTCCTGGCGATCCCGGCGCTCCGCGCAGCGAGACTGCGCTGGCCCGGCGCAACCGCTGGCTCTCGCGGCGCAGCCGAGGATTGGCCGTCTCCTGACCGCGCTCGGAGTCATCGATCGGTCCATCGACTTCGACACGCTCGGGCTGGCCGCGCTGTTCGAGGAGCCGGACCATGTCGGCGGCAAGGCCGAATGGCCCGACCGGTGCGCGGCCGACCTTCGCGAGGCGAAGCATCTGGTCTCGTGGTTCGGCTCCCGCGAGCCACACTTCGCGCGGAGGCTCGCGGACCTCGTACCCGGAGCGGTGGTCGCCCGTCGGTCGGCTCCGAGGGTCAAGACGTGTGGCGCCACCTCGTGAGCACGGTCGGCGCGGCTCCGGATGGAGCGCTGCGCGAGCCGGTTTCCGCGGGGCACGGAGCTCGTCGCTGGAGGTCGGCTCGCGCTGCAGCGTTTGGGCTGGGACGGCCACACCGAGCTTCTGGTCGTCATCCATCCCGGCGCCGGCGGTCGGGGAAAGCTCTGGGCGACGGCCGGCTTCGTCGCCGTGCTGGAGCGGCTCGCTCGGCTCGTGCCCCGGCCTCGTCGTCGTGATGCACCGCGGGCCCGCCGATTCGGAGGCGGTCGCCGCGCTGTCCGGCGGCGCTGACCCGGCGAGCGATGGTGCTCGAGGAGCCTGACCTTGCGGTCCTCGCGGGGTTCTGAGCGTTGCGGCGGCATATATCGGCAACGACACGGGAATCAGCCATCTCGCGGCGGCGCTCGGGGTCCCGTCGGTCGTCCTGTTCTCCGCGGAGCGAATCATCTGGAGGCCCTGGGCCGAGCACGTCGACCCGCAGGTGGTGTCGATGCCGACTCCGAGCGAGGCGGACGTGCGAGCGGTCGAGAGTTCGCAGGCGCTTCTGGACCGGCGTCGCTGAGGTCTGCGCCACCTAGAAGCAGTCGGTTGCGGGCGCAGGCCGGCGGCCGCCCGTCGTGGCGTCCTCGGGCGCAGGGTCCAGCGCGGGAGCGCTGCGCCGCGCTCAGGCTCCGTCCCGTCCGAGAGTGCGAAATCGCTCGACGACGTTGTCCTGCAGATCCGGCTCTCCCCGGATGGCCATGTCGAACCAGAGGTCGTCCATGTGCATAGCGTCCTCCGTCGGGCCTCGAGGCCGTCCTTCAAATCTTTACTGCTGCTGTAGCCGGTTGTGTAGCAGGAGGTGTGCCCATGAGGCCGCGCATTTGAATCAACGACTTAGCGACGACCGGCCGGGACGTGGGCGGGCAGATTTCCGGAAGGACCCGGAAAAATGCCCGATCCCGTCGAGCGGTCTCCAGCGCTGACCCACGAAGTCGTCGAACGGCCCGGAGATACGGACGACCTCGTTCACGGGCCACGCCCGGCGCGGATCGATGACGACGAAGAGGTCGCGCGGCCACGCCGGCCCGCCTCGTTTCGGGCGTGATCGGGCGAAGCAGAGACTCCGGGGCGCGTCGTTCTCGGTGAAGCTGGCGAACGCCAGGCGCTTGCCGTCCTGCGTGAGGATGAAAATCTGCTTCTCGTGACGGTCGGCGACGAAGAGCCAGTTCGCCGGGCTGAGCCCGAAGCCGGCGGGGACAGGGCCACGATGCACGACGCTGGAGGTTCCCTGTGGGGAGAGCTGCACGATCTCACCCGGACCCTGCTGGATCGGAGCCTCGGCGGTGCCGTCGCTGCCGACCCAGAGTCGGTCGCTGTCGTCGACCGCGAGGAGGCGCGGCCGGGTGATCACGAGATGGCGCGGGCCGACGACCCGGGCCGTCGGCGTCGAGCCGGATGACGAGGCCCTGGGCGCGATCGGCCACGCAGACGTTGCCTGAGCCGTCGACGGCAGCGCCTTCGGGCTGCCGCAGGATCGGCGGGCTGCCCTGCTCCGGCGTGCCGCCGGCGAACAGCTCGGCGCGCCCGTCGATCAGCCTGATAGAGCGCCCGACTCTCCGCTCGCGGTCGAAGGTCGTGACGAGCAGCTCGCGCGCGCGCCGCGTCCCGGCCACTTTGCGGATTCGGCAGGGGCGGCCCGTAGAAGTAGCGCGCCTCGGTGTCGGGGGTCAGGCGCGCGCCACCGACGGGAATCCGATAGAGGGCCAGCGGTCGTACACCTCGCCGCCGATGTAGCGGCGGCCCGATCGGGCGCGAGATAGAGCGCGCCGGTCTGATCGAACGTCAGCGTGGAGGTCGAGGGAAGCCGCGGATGCCGCGCGAGGCGTCACTGTCGAAGCCCTCGCCGGTCACGTAGACCTGTGCGGAGAACCCGGCCGGCAGCACGAGCTCCGCGGCCGCCGGCCACGGCCTGAGCACGAGCGCCAGCACGAGCAGGCGTGTCCCTCATCGGTCGGGCCTCTTCCAGATGTCGCGGTCGTGCATGAGCCGGATCTGGCGCTTGATCACCTTGTCGCGGTACTCCGCGTGCTTCATCGGCGCGCGCTTGAGGTAGAGGTTCTTCGGGTAGATCGGCTGCTCGTAGAGGAGCTGGTAGAGCTCGGTGCGCAGATCCTTCATCCAGTTGTCCCACTGCGCGCGGGCCCGGTGGTCGCGGAGGGCCTCGATGTCGATGACGCCGCCGACGTAGGTCGAGCCGGCGCCGTAGTCCTGGCGGCCCGACGATCCGCCCCTTGTAGTCGATGATGAACGAGCGCCCGCCGAACGTGTCGATCGGCGTCGGTCTCCTCGGGGAAGAGGTAGTAGGTCCCCATGTTCGGGCGCCACGACGTACATGTTGTTGTCGAGCGCGCGGGCCCGGCTCTGGATCTCGAAGATCTCGTTGCCGGTCGCCGGGTGCGGATAGGACGCGCGGTAGACGACCTCCGGCGCCGTTCATGCGCCAGCGCGCGCGCGTTCTCCGGATACGAGCCCTCGTTGGCCATCATGATGCCGAGCCGGCCGATCTCGGTGTCGACCACCGGCCAGAACGCCTGCAGGTTGCGGCCGTACTTCTCGACCCACCAGTCGTAGACGTCGTGCGGGCAGACGGAGTGCTCCACCGGGAAGAGCGGCGAGACCTTGTAGTGCTTGAGGATGACGCTGGCCGCGCGGGTTGATGATGAACCCGACGTTGAAGAAGCGGTCCTTCGAGGTCGGGGTGGCGCGCCTTGGCCTGCGCCATGATGAACGCGTTGTACTCCCTGCGCGATCTTGCCGAGCGCCTCGGTCTCCTCGCCGGGAATGTCGATGGCGCACTCGCGCGCGAACGTGCGCGTGGTCGAGGTCGAGCACCTCGTCGTTGAAGGCCTGCAGCGCGCCCTCCGGGAAGCGCGATGAGCCGCACCGGGAGGTCGAGGCTCGACAGCCACGACGCCGCCTTCACCAGGTGCGACAGGTGCTCGAGGTTGATCTTGATGTCCTTGCGCTTGCGGATGCCGCGCACGGTGGGGATGAGGCCCACCGCGGTGTACGGCTTGATCATGACGACGCTCCTGGCTCGTTCGGGGTCAGCGGCTGGTGACGCACGTGACCTCCGTGACGCGGTTGTCGCGAAGCTCGATGGCCACCTCGTGCTGCTCGCCGTCGTTCGCCGCCCGGTAGATCGCGTGCGCCGGGCCCGGCGGGCGTGACGCGCTCGTGCTCCTCGTCGGGGCGGCCGAACCTGCGCCACCACCTCGTCGTAGGGCGTGCCGACGCGAATCAGCGTGATCAGGCTCTCGCGCGAGGGGACGGACGTGCCGTTCGTCGCCGCGGCCGCGGCCCCGAACCGCCGCCGGGCGCGCCGGCGCCGCTTGATGCGCCGGCTCATGTCCGTGCTGAACATGAGCACGCCGGCGAGTTCGTCACGAGCACGGATCAGCGCGGAGATCACCACCGGCCGCCAGTTGATGCGGCCGGTGAAGTAATGGAACTGGACTCTCGTGGCTCTGGGCGGTGACGTCCTGCGACGGGAGCAGCGTTGAGCGCCACCACCTCGCCGCCGGCTCGCACGCGGCTCTCGGCGCCGGACCGCCGTGGCCGGCGTGATCTCCTCGATCTTGTGGTGATCGGAGTCGCCGAAGTTCGCGATGAGCAGCGAGTACTCGCGGGCCAGGTGCACGATCCGGTCGCGCCGCTCGTAGTAGAGCGAGAAGAGCCCCGGCACCGGGGCCCCAGATCGCGCCGAAGCCGATGGTGATGACCCGCCGGCGGCCCCAGAAGAACTCGTCGAGCCACGTCGTCGTGCCTTCGGCGCGATGAGTGCCAGCAGAGCAGCGGGAGCACGAGCGTCACGACCGCAGAGCTGATCGGCGAGCCGCGGCGTCCACGCGGAATCTTGATGTAGCGTCACGGAGCCGGTCTGGCCGCCGGGACGGTTGTACGCGACGTACGAGGCGCGCACGTCGAGCGGCTCGCCGAGCGCGATGGTGCCCACCTGCATCCGGTCGCGGCTTCGCAGGAGCAGCCGACCGCTTCCGGTGACGGTGAAGCCCCGGCCCTCGACCTCCCGGATCAGCTGGGGCTCCGCCGGGGCCGGGCGCCGTGCTCTCCGCACCTCGGCCGGCCACAGGAGGTGCAGGTCCTGGTTGATGTCGGCCCCGCGCCGCCCCGGCTTGAGCGTGAGAGGCTCCAGGAGAGGTTGACGGTGACCGGCCCGAGCCCCAGGCTCACGTTGGCGACCACGAAGAGGGGCCGATGAGGAACTCCTGGCGCGGCCGGGAGGCGAGGAAGACCTGGCCATAGCCGGCGGTGGGGGCGGCCGCGCAGAGGAATGCGCGCGATCGCCACGCACGATTGTGATCATGCCGCACTCCTCTGCTAAGGTCCGGCTGCGCCGGGCCGGCGAGAGTCGAAATCGATGCCCAGTAAACACCGTTTTCTCGACGGCGTACAGGGAGTCCACACTCGCGTGAGTGACGCGCTCGTCGGTGTCAGCGTGATGCCTCTCGACAACCGGCGCGACGCGCTCGTCGACGTGGCGACGACCGCCGAGCGCCTGGGCTACGACGGGTACTTCCTGCCGCGAGACCCGGGCCCAACGACGTCGCTCGTGCTGATGGCCGAGGCGGCGTGAAGACGCGGCGCATCGTGGCTCAGGACGGGCATCCCCAGCGTGTGGGCCGGAGCGCCGGGACGCTCGCCATGGGGCGTCGACCCCGCCGCGATCTCGGCGGTCGTTCGCTGGGCCTGCCGGCGCCAGCACTTCGCCCAGCTCACCGAGGGCTCCACGACGCCGTGTCGACGACGGCGCCGATCGCCCGGGATGCGCCGCACGGTGACCCAGGTCCGGGCGCTGCTGCGCGGGCGAGCGCCGCTCAGGGTGCCCTGAGCGGCGCCCGACCGCCCAAGCTCAATCTCGCGCCGGCGGCCGAACTGCCGATCTTCCTGCGGCGCGCTCACCGACGAGTCGTCCGGCTCGCCGGGCGAGCTGGCCGACGGCTGGCTGTGCCGTTCATGTACCCGCGTCAGCGTGTCTCGCCCAGGGCAAGGCGCTCCTGCGCGAGGGGCGCCGCGCGAGCCGGCGGTGGCGAGCGAAGCGTCGCGATCTACCCGTCGGTCCCGACGGTCGTGGCCGACGATCCGAAGGAGGCGCGACGCCGGGGCGGCCTGGTTCGTGTCCTTCTACCTCACGACGATGGGTCCGCTCTATCGCCGGCGGTCGCTCGCGCGGCGGGATTCGAGCGCGAGGTCGAGGCGGTGATCGCCGCCAACACGCCAGCGCTTCGCGGCCGCCGCGGTGCCGCCGGAGGCCGAGAGGCTGCTCCTGGAAGAGCTGACCGTCTACGGCAGCGCCGGGCGAGAGCCCGCGCGCGGCTCGCCGAGTGGCACGCGGCCGGCGCCGACATGCCGATGGTGTTCATCCGCCCGAACCTCTTCGCCCGCCGAGATCGAGCGCACGCTGAGCGCATTCGTCCCGATGCTAAAATCGCGGGGGTACGTCGTGAGCGAAGATCAGCCGAAGGTGACCGGGCGGAGACCGCGTGGTGGCGGCTCATAAGGGCGGCTTTGCCGACCGCGTGCCCGCGTATCCGATCGCCGGCTCGTTCGCGGTAGCTGCCTCGACGGGCTCTCGATCGAGGAGTACTGCACGAACCCGGCCCGCGCCGCGCGGGCGATAGCTGAACTACTACGAGCGCTGCCAGCCCGACATCATGATCGCCTTCAACGACGATCTCGCCAAGGAGGCGGAGGCGGTCGGCTGCCACGTGAAGTACTCGGACTACGTCGTCCCGTCGATCGATCGGCACGTCCTCCAGGACGACAGGGCCGGCTCGCGAAGCTCGAGAGTTCCTGACCCTTGAGGGACGCGCGGCTGCCGGCGTTCCTCGAGCAGTGCGCCGCGCTCTCGGCGGCCGAGGCTGCCGAGCGGGCTCGGCGCTCGTCCTCACCGGGCCGTGGACCATCGCCATGCTCATGCGCAACCCGGAGCTCATGCTGTCTGGACACGATCGACGACCCGGAATCCGTCCACGACCTGATGCGCTTCTCGACCGAGTACGCGAAGCGCTTCGGCGACGCGGTGATCGGGACGAAGATCGGTCTGAGCTACACGGATCCGCGGACCGCGTCGTGCTCCCTGGTGGGCCCGGACACCTACCGCGAGTTCATCAAGCCCTACCACAAGGAGCTGGTGGACTACTTCCGGCGCGAAGAAGGTCGGGACGACGGTCCACATCTGCGGGACGACGCACCAGATCCACGAGGACCTGGTCGACGTGGGCTTCGTCGCCATCACCATCGACCTCGATCAGCAGGGCGATCCGGCGCTGAAGGTCGACCAGCTCGACAAGCTGGTGACGCTCGGCAACCAGCGCGGCGTGGTGGCCATCGGCAACGCCGACGTGACGATCTTCGAGCGCGCGACCCAGGCCGAGATCGAGGCCGGAGGTGCGCCGCTGCATCGACACGGTCGGGCAAGCGCGTCGCGCTTCGTCCTGTCGACGTCGTGCGAATTGCCGCCGCGCGCGAATCCAGACTGCGTGACCTGGATGATGAACGCCGCGCGCGAGTACGGCCGCTACGATCGTATCCTTTCCGCTCTGAACCGGCGGCGTGGCGGTGCGCGGTGGAGGTGGGAGGGGCGAGACGACCACGCGGCACGCGTCTGCTGTAGCCCCACCCGTCTGGGCTCCATCCCGCGCATAGCCTCCGACGTCGCTCCTCGGGAACGGGTCCCTTCTGCCCTCCCGCACTCCCGCCGCGGCACCGCCACGCGCCGCCTCAGCGTCCAGAGCCCGACGCTGTAAAGCCTAGAACGCGTGACGGATCGAACGCGTGAGCCGAGACGCTGGAGAGCGTCAGCGTACCGGTCGATGATGCGGACGGCTACCGGGCGTGGCGCGGTTGCGCAGGGCGACTTCGGTGGCGGAATGGGGTGCGGGTCGATGGTTGGCGCGCGGGCGCAGCGACATGCTTCTCTGGAGACCACGAGCTCGCAGTCGGAAGTCCTGTGGCTTGCTCCAGGCGAGTCGCGATGCACCGCGTCGCCGACCGGCGGCAAAGTACGCGCTGTCACTGTCAGTCCTGCGTGGCCCACGACCTGGCGTGGCCGACGTGGATGCCGATGCCCAGCGCTATGGGCTGCAACGAGCTTGCCGCTGAGCTCCCCGCTCAGGCGTCCAGTCCGCGTGATCATGCGCGCCTGCCGCGGTGAGGTCGCCTCGCGGCACGACCCGGTCCTCGCTCCACGCCGAAGAGCGCCATCGTGCCGTCACCGGTGGAACTGGTTGGAGCGATGCCGCCGGCGCGCTCGATCGCCGAGCCCACCGCCTGGAAGCAACGGCCGAGGAGGTAGACGACGTCGCAGCAGCTGGCGCTCGCCATTCGCGTGAAGCCCCCGCAGATCGGCGAAGAGCTACCGGCGACCCCTGCTCGACGCCCCGCGTCTCGAGGACGGCCTGGCGGACGAGGGCGTCGCGGGCGGCCGCCAGGACCGGGACGATCGTCCGTCTCGGCGGGTCGGAGCTGGCACGCTGAGCCGACGTCTGGCGTGGCGCGCCGATGCGGCGCAGACCCGCCGCTGCCCGGCCCCGCTCCGCTGCTGGTGAGTGCGTGTCGAGGCTGCGCACGACTGCGGACGCGGCATCGTCGAGCACCGTCCCCGGCCTGCCGCAGACCGACGCGCGTGGAACGGCTGGCGTGATGGCTCGCCTCGAGGACCGAGGAAGCCGATGGGGCACTGTCACCACGCGGCCGCCCGGTAGCGCGATCCTGACCGAGTACCGCAGCGCCGGAGATACAGGACCTCGCGCGCCGCGCATCGCGAGCGTCAGGCGAGGAGGCGCCGCACGTCGCCATGATGCCCTCCGCGATCGGCGGCGAGGTGGCGCTGTCGGCGTGATCCCCGGCGGTGACGGCGGCGACCCACGCGGGCGTGCGCGACTAGCTCGATGACCTCGTAGAGGCCGCCCTGACGAACCCGGCAGAGCGCCAGGACCGGATCGTCACGGCGACGCCGACGAGCCAGACGGCGCCGCGTGCGCGTACGCCGGCCAGATCGAAGCCAGAAGTGCACGCCCATGCAGCCGTGGATCCAGGCGATCAGCAGCAGCGTGGTCTGCAGCTGACCGCGCCACGGGTTGTCTCACCCAGTACACCAGCAGTACGCGGGCGTAGGAGTCGTTGATGCCGTAGAGCTCGTGGGCGAGGCGGTTTCCGACGACGTGAGCGACGAGGATCGGCGGGATCGTCAGGCCGAGGACGAGCTTCGGTCGCTTCCCACGCGGGCATCCTGAGCGTGCGCCGGCGGTACAGGGCCCACAAGCCCAGGAAGACGTGAACGACGAGGGCGGTAGTAGAGGCCGACGAGACGACGCGGCTGGCGCCAGAGCCAGAGAAACCAGACGCGGCCGGCTTCCATCGCGGCGAGCGAGACCGATGCCGAGCGCGTGGTTCAGGTAATGCGTGGTCAGTGGCATGCGAGAAGGACAGAGCCCGGCGCCCAGACGGAGGACGCGGACCGCGTGCGCGCTCACTCGATACGGCGGCCGCGTGCGCCTGCCGCGCCTCCTACGCCTTCGACCTTCGGCACCTGCGCGAGCGCCTCCTCGACCTTCGCGGCCGGGTATTCGTAGTCCGGAGCCGGCCGCCCAGGTAGGCCTCGTAGGCGCCGAGGTCGAAGCGGCCGTGGCCCGAGAGGTTGAAGAGGATCGTCTGCCGCTTGCCGTCGCGCTTGCAGCGCAGCGCCTCGTCGACGGCCACGCGCACGGCGTGCGCCGACTCGGGCGCCGGGATGATGCCCTCGGTGCGCGCGAACTGCATCGCGGCCTCGAAGGCTCGCGCAAGCTGGGGCACCTGCGACGGCCTCGATCACGCCCTCGTCGTACAGCTTGCAGACCAGCGGGGCCATGCCGTGATACCTGGAGCCCGCCCGCGTGAAGCGGCGCCGGGATGAACGTATGGCCGAGCGTGTGCATCTTCACCAGCGGGCGTCAGGCCCACCGTGTCGCCGAAGTCGTAGACGTACTTGCCCTTGGTGAGGTCTCAGCAGGCCGCCGGCTCGACGGCGATGATCCGCAGCTTCCGGTTCTTGCCGGCGAGCTTGTCGCGCGGCGAACGGAAACGACCAGGCCCGCGAAGTTCGAGCCGCCGCCGGCGCAGCCGATCACGATGTCGGCGGCGGCGTCGGCCTTCTCGAGCTGCTTCTTCGCCTCGAGGCCGATGACCGTCTGTGCATGAGCACGTGGTTCAGCACGCTGCCGAGCGAGTACTTGGTGTCGTCACGGGTCGCCGCGTCCTCGACCGCCTCGCTGATCGCGATGCCGAGCGAGCCTGGAGAAGTCGGATCCGCCTGCGAGGACCTTTCTTGCCGGACTGCGTGTCGGGACTCGGGCTCGCCTACGACCTGGGCGCCCCACGTCTCCATCATGATCCGCGGTACGGCTTCGCTGGTGGCATCTTCGTAATTCATGTAGACCTTTGAGCAACACGTAACGCTGAACGAAGTACAAC
>ERZ1370068.2573-contig-1714_pt1 | contig 67229 bp, 102 predicted proteins | sample MGYA00561227_ERZ1370068 | MGnify/ENA primary metagenome ERZ1370068 (study PRJEB38410, sample SAMEA6850437) | metagenome | study: Metagenomic assessment of the ecological functions of the soil: analysis of the soil microbiota associated with the... | reverse complement strand
CATTCAAATCGCGGTCGTATTGCTCCACCCACACGTGAGTGTCAGTGCGCGTGTCGATCAACTGCGCGTTCATGTGAAGATGCGTGTCCGGCTCCTGCGGACGCTGCCCTCCAGAACGTGAGATACGCGCAGATCATTGCCGATCTGGCGCACATTTCGTTTGCCGCGATATTCCATCACGCTGGTCCGGCTGATGACTTTCAGATCGGCGATCTTCGCCAGCTTGGTCAGAATGTCGTCCTGCACACCATCGACGAAGGCAGCGGCGTCTTTCTTCTGCTCGCTCAGGTTTTCAAACGGCAGAACGGCGATTCCGTTTGTTAGCGGATGACGGATAAATTCACTTTTCCAAACGATCCAGCCCGCAGCTGCCGCCAGTGCGATCAGAGACGCTGCTGAGTAGCGCGCTGGTTGGATTGCGTCGCACCCATTTTCTGCTACGCGCGAAAACTCCAGTGTGCCGCGCCTGAATCGGCTCGTGCTTTAGCCAGCGTTCGAGATCTTCGGCCAGCGCGAGAGCGGAAGAGTAGCGGCGCTTTGGATCTTTCTCGAGACATTTGAGGCAAATTGTTGAGAGATCGCGATCTATTTTCGGATTTAACAGGCGCGGTTGCCGCGGCTCGGTATCCAAGCAGTAGCTTGATCGTCTCGTAGGTTGTTCCACCGGCAAACGGCGGATGACCGGTGAGCAATTGGTAGAGAACTGCGCCAAGTCCATAAACATCTGTGGCGCTGCTGACAGCTGCGTTGTTTCCCACCGCTTGTTCCGGCGCCATGTAACTGGGCGTGCCCAGCACGTCCAGCGTGCGCGTGACACTGCTTTCAGATTCGACTAATCGGGCAAGGCCAAAATCGGTCAGATGCGGTTCGCCTTTTGCATCGAGCAGAATGTTTCCCGGTTTGATGTCACGATGCAGAATGCCGTGTTCATGCGCGTAATGAACAGTGCGCGCGACCTTCGCGATTAATTCCACCGCGCTGCCGGATCGGCATCGGCTCGCGCCTGGCTACTTCGTCGAGTTGGCCGCCTTCGACGAACTTCATGCTGAAGTAGCAGGAGCCATCGCGCTCGCCGACTTCGTAGATGGGAACGATGCCGGATGATCGAGACTGGCGGCAGCTTCGGCTTCCCGGCGAAAGCGCTTCAGGTGCGCTTTGCTCGCCCACTGACCAAGGCTAATGACTTTTAAGGCAACTGTGCGATTGAGACTCTTCTGCCGCGCGCGAAACACCACGCCCTGACCGCCGCGACCGATTTCTTCCAGCAACTCGTAATCGCCTAACTCTCCCAGCATGGTTGCGGCGCGCACGGCCTCTTTTACGCACGAGTAGGCGTTCGCATTGTCGCGTGAAGTCGTCCATGCTGCGTCACGCTTCGCCGAGTCATCGCGACGAGTCCGCGGCTACAGCATCCGGGAAAATCCCGAGCGCCGTTTCCAGCACGCACGCGGTGCAAAGCCCTCGCGGCGCGTCAGAAAAGATCTTCGCGCCGCATTTGCGGCAAATTCTGAATACTCTGATCATTGCCCGAGACTCGGCGTGAGTTCTCATCTTGTACTGCGTAAAATTCTGTCAGGCCTTATGCGCGAATCACAGCAATCAGATAGCGCAACTCGTTTTCGATATCGCCGGGAGTCGCAACGGTATGAGCAATTTCCTCGCGCAATAACGATTGATAGCTTTGCCGAAATCGATGAAAGGCCTGCGAAACGGCGTTTTCGGTCATCCCGAGTTGCGCCGCAATATCCGCCTGCGACGGCGCCCCCGGCTCGTCTGCCAGCAATTGATTGAACGAATCGAACAACGCCGCGTTACCTCGCTTACGGTAAGTATCCTCTAATCGGCTCAGCACGCGATCCAGCAATGTCGAAGCCCAACGGCGCTCGTAAATGCGCTCGGCAGTGAGCGGGTCGGCTGGCTCCATGCCGCTCCGTTCCTCAGTACGCAGTTCTTCCAACGGAATGAGCTGCTGGCCTTTGCCACGTTTGATCGCCATCGCGCGGCGGTGTTCGTCGGCCAGAAAGTGCTTCAGCGCCGAGAGCAGATAAGAACGTAATCGCCCCTTCTCTTTGCGCACAGTCCGCAGATCCCGGCGCTCCAACAAAAGAGCAAAAAACCTTGCGTGAGATCCTGCGCTTCCTCCGGCCCAGCCCCTTGTCGCCGCACAAAGCTGTAAATGGGCCGCCAATAAATCCGGCAGAGCTTTTCGAGTGCCTCATGTGCCGCCGGCGATTCGCCTTGTGCCTCCAGCACGACGCTCCAATGCGTGGTAGTAAACGCCGCCGGGCCGTGATAAGCATTTCCGCCAATCGCACTCTGCGAAGTCACCTCACCATCAGCAGGGACCACGCCCCGATTCAATTAAAAACTCGCGGGAAAGCAATCCTCCTGACGGCAGCCTGACAGCAGTATTTTCTCCCGTTTGGAGCGGTTTTAGCCTTTGCAGGGGGACTTTGGTGCAGTACGGTGGCGTTCGCCATGCGATCGCTGGTTTTCTTGCTGGCCGGCCTGCTTGCGACTGCCGGTTTGATGCACGGAGAAATCAAAACTCCGGAGAATGCCCCAATTGAAATCACTTCGACCGGGCAAACCACATATGAAAACGGCCTGGCGACCGCCCGCGACAACGTCGCGATTCACATCGGGAACACGGACATTTACGCCGACTACGCACAGCATAATTCCTCCACACATGACGTGGAGTTGAGGGGTCACGTCCGAATTTATCGCGATGCAAGCCTCTACAACGCCGACAGCGGAATTTACAACACTGAAACGAAAAAGATCCGGGCGATCAGCGGACGGACGGAGTCACAACCTTACTTTCTGGCCGGTAACGATGTGACCTCGATTGAGGGGGACAATGCCTATCTCATCAAGGGCGGCACTTTCACGACGCACGATTCGTCGAAGCCCGATTTTCGCCTGCACGCCCACAAGATTCGTGTTTACGAGAACGATCGCGTAATCTTTCTGAACGTCACCGCATACGTCGGGAAGGTGCCGGTGTTTTGGTTTCCGTATCTCTACCAATCGCTCGACAACGCGTTTAGTTTTTCCATCTCGCCCGCGTATTACAGCACCTGGGGACCATCGCTTCTCACGCAGGTCACGTTCCCGATCACAGACAATATTCAAGCCCGGCTCCGGCTGGATTATTTCGGCAGGCGCGGACCAGCCATCGGTTTTGAGCCGACAATTGAATATGGGAAAGACCAAACCAGTGTGGCGCGGATAAAAACTTTTTACATCAACGACCAAAACCCGGAGATCAATCAAACCGACATACCGCGAACGGGTGTGCCTGAGTCGCGATACCGGCTTGGCCTCGAGGACCACACGGATTTCACCGACTCCATCTATGGCATGGCCAACATCACCAAGCTGAGTGACCAGTACGTGATGCAGGACTTCTTCCAGGGAGAATTTCGGATTGATCCTGTTCCAGACAATGTGGTAGCGCTGACAAAAATAAACCCGGTTTTCACCCTCACCGGGATCGAGCGTTTTCAGGCAAACGATTTCTTCACCACCACGGAACGCCAGCCGGAAGTGGTCCTCGACATCAAACGGCACGCGCTCTTTGGCGGGCCGATATTTTACGAAGGCGAAACCGGATTTGCCAATTTGCGGCTACGAATTCCCTGAGGACTCAGGTATCAAGAATTACGGCACGGAGCGTTTCGACACGTTCCATCAACTGGTTTTTCCCAACACATATTTTGGTTGGCTGTCGTTTATGCCCCGGGTCGGATATCGAGGCACCTACTACGGCAAGACCTGGGATCTCGGATCAACAATATTTGTGCCGCCATCAAACCCGCTGGTGCCCGACACTATCCTGCCGCCACCAACAACAGCCAATCCCATCAAGTTTGCTGGGGACACGTTTCGAAGCGTCTTCGATACGGGCGCGGAAGCTTCGTTCAAGATCTCTCGAAAATGGGAGGACGTGCAAAGTCGTGCTTTCGGTTTAGACGGATTGATGCACGTGTTCCAGCCGTTTACCGACTTTTCCTACGTGAAAGAAGACGGACCTAATCCACTGTCGGTTTTGCAATTCGATCGATTTGAACCTTCTACGCAGCTTCGGGCAATCGATTTTCCACAGTTCACCCCGATTGATTCGATTGCCGACTGGACGGTCTGGCGCGTGGGTGTCCGCAACAAGTTGGAAACCCGGCGGGACGATTCAACGATGACGTGGCTTGAACTGGATACGTTTGTCGATAGAAACTTCGAGAATCCGTACGATCGCACGGACTACTCAAATTTGTTCAACAATCTCCGGTTTAATCCGCTGCCGTGGATGTCCTTTTCTGTGAACTCTCAGCTGCCCGCTTTCGCGAAAGGTTTCACGGAAGTCGACACATATGCGACAGTGCAACCGCTGGCGAATTTGCAAGTGAACGTCGGGCACCGGTATCTGAATGGGAACCCGTTCTTCGAGAATAGCAGCTTGTTTGTTGTAGGCGGATACCTTCGCGTTAACGACAACTGGGGCTTGGCCATTCAAGAGCAGTATGAAGGCGCCACCGATACTCTCCAGGAACAGCGTTACGCGATTTACCGGGACCTAACGAGCTGGGTGGCCTCGTTCGGCGGAGTAATACGCGATAACTCCGGAGTGAAAGAGTACGGTCTCCTGTTCACCGTAACACTCAAGGCGTTCCCGAAATTTGGTTTCGATTTAAACTTCGATCCTACGTCGTCGGGCGACTGATCCAATAGTGGCGAATTGCGGCGAAACCGCTGGCTGAATTCCGCCACTTGTGCTGGGGCTGATTCGCCGACACCGTTCCTGATTCATGGATATATCAATTATCGGCTCCGGATACGTCGGCCTGGTGACAGGCGCCTGTTTCGCTGACGTCGGCCATCATGTCATTTGCGTCGATAACGACTCCGAAAAAGTGAAACAGCTCAAAGCCGGCGAGATACCGATCTACGAACCGGGACTGGAAGAAATAGTTCACCGCAACGTCTCGGCGCAGCGACTCCATTTCACCGGCAATATTCAGGAAGCTGTCGAGCGCTCACAAATTATTTTCATCGCCGTCCCGACTCCGCCACTGCCGGACGGCGATGTCGATCTCAGCTTCGTGGAGAAAGTTGCGCGGGAGATCGCAGGCGTGTTGACCGATTATCGAGTGATCGTCGACAAGAGCACGGTGCCTGTGAAGACAGGGGAAAAAGTGGCGGAATCAATCAAACGATATAACCGCCACGGCGCAAAATTCGACGTAGTCAGCAATCCGGAGTTTTTGCGGGAGGGCTGCGCAGTGGCCGATCTCATGCATCCGGACCGGATCGTGATCGGAGCACAAAGCGAACACGCGATCGATTTGATGAAAAAGGTGTATGAGCCTTTCATGGCACCGATCCTCGTGACCGACATTAGTAGTGCCGAGCTTATTAAACATTGCGCGAACTCATTCCTGGCCTTGAAAATTTCGTACATCAACGCGGTGTCCGGGATTTGCGAAGCGAGCGGAGCCGATGTGGAAAAAGTGGCCGACGGGATCGGGATGGATCACCGTATCGGGCGCGATTTTCTGAACGCTGGAATCGGGTATGGCGGCTCCTGTTTCCCAAAAGACATTGCGGCGTTCATCGCCATCAGTGAGCAGCTTGGAAGGCCATTCACTCTGCTCAAAGAAGTGCAACGGATAAACGAGGGTCAAAAGGCGCGTTTCCTCAAGACGATCCGCGAGACGCTCTGGGTATTGCGCGAAAAGCGGATCGCGGTCTGGGGTCTTGACATTCAAGCCGGATACCGACGATGTGCGCTCATCGGTCGCAATTGAGGTGGTCGGAACAGCTTCTGCGCGAAGGAGCACATGTGGTCGCGTACGATCCGAAAGGAATGCACAAGGCGCGCAGCATCAAAGCGATCGCCGATGCGGAATTTGCCTCGTCCGCTCTGGAAGCCGTCACTGATGCCGAAGCGCTAATCATCGCGACGGACTGGAATGAATTTGCGAACGTGGACCTTGCGGTGTTGAAAGACAAAATGCGGACGCCGATCGTCTTCGACGGACGAAATCTGTTGGATCCTGAGACGATGCGGCAATTCGGATTCCAGTTATTACTCTGTTGGACGCGCAGGCGTGAGGCCGCAGTAACGAACACATGGCGCGGCGTTCTGCTCGCCAAACTGCGCTCGCGGCCTTGCGGCTTTGGCGAAAGGAAAAGCGCTTCGCGGATTCCATTATCTCAGGGCTCCTTGCCAACGCGGATCTCACTCCGTCCGATCGTGCGTTTGCCTTGGAACTGTTCTATGGCGTTTTGCGCAATTTAACGCTGCTCGATTTTTGGATCGGTTGTCTGCGCGCTTCGCACATCGAGACCAACGTCCGCGACATCCTGCGACTCGGCTTGTATCAAGTTTTCCTTCTCAAAACGCCTGAGCACGCAGCCGTGCACGAGACCGTTGCCATAGCCTCGCAAAAGCAGCGACCGATCATCAATGCCGTCCTACGTGCCGCGACCAGGCAGCGAAATGAGCTGCTTGCACAGGCCGACGCGCAGCCGTTGTTCGTTCGAACGTCTCATCCGCAATTTCTCGTCGAACGGTGGCAACAACGCTTTGGCGCCGAGTACACCGAAGAGCTCTGCAAATGGAACAATCGGCCTGCGCCCATGTATGGCCGGATTAATCGAATAAAGACCGATCCGGAAACCTTTCTACAGCTGTATCCAGACTCACGACCGCTACCTGGCAACCCAGATTTTGTAGAATTCAACACTTTGCCAACGGCCGCTCTCGATTCTGGTCATTGCTACATTCAGGATCCCAGCACAGCAATCGCGTGTCAGCTTCTCGATCCGAAGCCAGGAGAAAGAATCCTCGACGCGTGTGCGGCACCGGGCGGCAAAACGGCCTATCTCGCGCAGCTCATGCAAAACCGGGGAGTTATCATTGCCTGCGACCGCGACCGTGAACGACTCCAAATTCTGAAAGATAATGTTGGTCGGCTGGGCGCGACCATCGTTCGTGCTGTCCGCCACGATTGGACGCGCAATCATCCTCCAGAAGAAATTTTGTCAATCGCGCCATTCGATCGGGTCCTTTTAGATGCGCCATGCACAAATACCGGAGTCATGCGCCGACGGATTGACGTGAGATGGCGACTGCGACCTGAAGATTTCAGCCGAATGTCCAACGAACAGTTGATCATCTCGCGCGCTGTACTCCGCTTGCTGAAACCCGGCGGCATACTGGTTTACAGCACATGCAGCCTTGAGCGCGAAGAAAACGAACAGGTCGTTCGCCGGCTCGTTGCCGAGCTGCCGGCCCTGGCGCTGGAAACGGAAAAAGATTCACTTCCTTTTCGCGACGGTTTTGATGGCGCATTCGCCGCGAAACTCAGTCGCAGCCGTCGCTCTGTGAGCGACGCGCGTCGTATCGCATGGCTAAGCGACAGTGCCGCGCTTCCATCCGCCTATCGCGCAGCTTCGGCGTGACAAGCAGGAACGCGGCTACAGTTGCATCGCGCCCGGCTGGTGGAATGATAAACGCCTATGCACGACGAGCGATTCGATAAACTCGCAAAACTCCTGGTGGAATACTCCATTCGCCTAAAACGCAACGAGACGGTCCTGATCGAAGCATTCGACATTCCCGATGAAATGACGGCCGCGCTGATACGAGCGGCACGGAATGCAGGAGGCGTTCCGTTTGCGCAGGTATATCACGCGCGAGTGAACCGCGCGCTCGCGCTAGAGGCTTCCGATCGACAGCTAAACATCATGGCAAGCCATGAGCTGGCGCGCATGAAGAAAATGAACGCATACATCGCGATGCGCGGCAGTCACAATATTACGGAGCTGGCGGACGTGCCGGCGGAAAAGATGCAGCTGATCGGCAAAAAGATGCGCCCGGTGCAGGATCAGCGCGTCAAACGGACGAAATGGGTTGTGTTGCGGTGGCCGACACCCTCGATGGCTCAGCTTGCAGGGATGAGCACGGAAGCGTTTGAAGACTTCTTTTTCGATGTCTGCACACTCGACTACCGCAAACTGCAGCCCGGTATGAAGGCGCTTAAGGGGCTGATGGAACAAACGGACCGCGTCCAAATCAAGGGTCCCGGCACGGATCTGAATTTTAGTATCAAAGGAATTCCAGCTGTCATTTGCGGTGGTGATCGCAACATTCCCGATGGCGAAGTTTTCACGGCTCCGGTGAAAGACTCGGTGGAAGGCCAACTCACCTTTAACGCGCCGAGCATTTATCAAGGCACCGCTTTCGACGGTATCCAGCTTAATTTCAAGCGAGGTAAAATCGTCGAGGCGTCAGGCAACGAGACCGAAAAACTGAACAAGATTCTCGATTCAGATACGGGCGCGCGTTACATCGGCGAATTTTCGCTCGGCTTTAATCCGCGAGTGTTCCAGCCGATGCGCGACATCTTGTTCGACGAAAAAATCGCCGGCTCATTCCATTTCACTCCAGGGCAAGCCTACGAGGAAGCCGACAACGGAAACCGAAGCCAGGTTCACTGGGATATGGTCAGCATTCAGCGTCCCGATTACGGCGGCGGCGAAATTTATTTCGACGGCAAATTGATCCGGAAAAATGGCGAGTTTCTTCCGAAGCAATTGCGCTCGCTAAACTGGCGCTGATTTTCGACCAGTCAGACTGGTCGAACCTGGCATCTGTTACGCGCGCTTCGGTCCGCCAAGCAGGTTCAGTTGCATCATTACGATCTCGCCGCCTTCGTTCAGCTCGAGATTAGCGATCTCGAACATTGGCGCGCCTTCGACTGGACCGGGCCCGGTCCCTGGCAACTGGACGACAACCTGCTTCGAATTTGAATTCAGCGTAACCGATCCAATTTCGAGCGTCGGAGAAAACTCAAGCGTGCTGATCTGGAACGGCACGGTAATGAACACAGATGCGCGCCCCTGCGCCGACGGGGTGAGTTGAACCGGCGCCGTTTCAGAATTCGGCACGACCTGCAATCCGGCAACTGCAAACGAAGGCATGCCGCCCATGGCAGGCCGCTGTTGCTGAGACGGAACGACGCGAATGGTGCCGAGCGCGCCCGCGACGGGCTGAATTTTCACGACTTCAAAGGCAACCTGCAAATTCAACGGAGATTGCGCGCGCTGAGGTGAAGGCAAACGCATCGTGACGAGCTTCGATATGGGACGAACTTTCAACACTCCCATCTTGAAGCTCGGCGTTAACTGCATCGCTGCTATCTCGAACGAGAAAGTAAGCTGCACAGAGGTTTGCATCCCGGCTGCCGGAACCGGCGCTTGCGGTTGCGGTTTGGGCACAGGCGGTGCCGGGGCTTTGGCTATCGGAGCAGGTGGTGTTTGAGTAGTTTCTGGCATGGTTGCAGGTATGGTTGGTTGAGGAAAAACTGGCCGGACGGGAACAACAGGCGGAGGCTGGAAATCAGACGCGCGTTCGGCAATGACATCGTTAACTGAAGCTTCACGCTCTGTAAAGGACTCACGCTCCGAGCAAAATTCTCGCGCTCAACAAAAGCTTCACGCTCGGCAAAAATCGTTTCGTGCGGCTGATCGTTCTCGATAGGTTCAGCTGTTAACTCCGCTGCGGCTTCCGTAGCCGGGCCACGCATACTCGGCTCCGCTGGCGAAGACCTCGTTCGGTTGCTCGTAAGCGACCACAGCTTCTTCCCTTGGATGCTCGGAAAATTCGTCGGCCTCTTGGGCGGCGAATACGGGTTCCTCCGGAACCTCTAGAATTTCATTCTCCACTGATCGCGGCGTAGTCGTCGAGGCTTCGGCAAATTCAGTCACTGGTTCGGAACCATCCAGTCCAGGTTCCTGCGGAGCAACTGCCGACACAACCTCCGGTGCTTGTTCGATCACTGGTCCGACCGACTCAAAGAACGGCTCGGCCACTGGAGTTGATTTCTCACGTCGCGGCTCAACAGCTGGCAGCACCGGGCCGACCGATTCAAAGAATGGCTCGGCCACTGGAGCTGATTCCTCAGGTTGCTGCGGCTCAACAGCTGTCAGCACTGGGCCGACCGATTCAAAGAATGGCTCGGCCACTGGGGCTGCTTCCTCACGTTGCGGCTCAACAGGAGCAGGAAGTCGTGAAGGCTTCGACTTCGAGCCTTTCAACCGATTAAAAGCACCGCCAGCTTTCGACAACGGTAACGCGCTGGGCCGGACCGGAGAATTCCACGCTTTAAGTTCAAGCGAGACCTGACGTGGTCCCCGGCGAAGCCGTTGCCTTGAACACCAATCGTGTGGGCGGGCGCTGTTCTCGCTTTTAAAAACCGCAGTGTCGGCGCGCGGTTCCGGCCGCGAGGACCCCGGGACCGAGAACTTGTATCCCCGGCGAAGCGCTGGCAGGATAGCAACAGCTATCAGCACCACCGCCGCCAGGAGTAATCCGCCAACGATCCATAGCCTGCGGCTCGACGCGCCAGCAATGGTTGACGACGAGGCTTTGGTCGGCGCTGTCCCGGCGCTTGCCTGTTCGGGAGGACTTGTTTGCGCGACAGGCTGTTGCTCAGTTTGATTTTGGCTGCTGGCAACTGTCGAGGCGCTCGCCGTCTCAGGCGCGGCAGGCTGTTGCTCAGCCTTGATTTTGGTCGCTGGAAACAGTCGAAGCGCTTGTCGTCTCAGGAGCGGCAGGCTGCGACGCAGTTGTTGATTCGCTGCCGGTCGAAGGGGATTGCGCCACTGACGGCTCCGCCGGCGAATTCGTCTCGGGCGCAGACCCGGTCGAACTGGTCTGGTTAGCTGCCGCTCCAGCGCTGGCAAGTTCCATTCCGCCGTCTGGCGCACTTGTCGACGGCGCCAGGGCTAGGGTTCCGCCCTGTTTGTTTGCAGCAGGGCCTTTGTCTGGGATTGGGCTCGGCTCTACTGCGGGACCACCGTCCGTCTGCGACGTGGCGACATTGCCCGCATCAAACGCGACCGCAGGAGCAGTTGTGCCTTCTGGTCTTTGCAACCAACCGACATCGTAGAAAGCATCAGCAAAAACGCCGTTGAGCGCCGGCGAGTAAATCTTGTTGGCAGAGTTGGTCCAATCCTCGGCCTTTTGCGCATTATTGTGCTTGTACTCCCATGCTGCCTGCGCGTAATAGAGCGCGGGGTGTCGCCCGTGAATTGGAATTCCTCCATCATCGAATGCGCCCGGCTCTCTTTGCCCTCCATCAAAAGGGTCATGTAAATTTTGAACTTGAGCAGCGCGGCCGCCTGGTTTTTGTCGCCGCCGGGTATGCGTTTATACAACGTCTCGAACCGGTCGCGCGCTTTTGCGTACTCTTTCTTTTTGAATGGAATTTGCGCGAGGTTGTATTGCGCATCGCGAAGTTTCGGATCCAACTTTGCCGCCTTTTTGAAAGCGACCTCGGCATCGTCGAATTGCCCCTGCTGCATCAGAATTTCGCCTCGCAAATTCAGGGTCGCGGGCTGATTGGGATCCACCTTGTCCGCTTCGTCCACCAGTTTCAGCGCCGTAGCAAAATCGCGCTGCCGAAACGCCTGCTGCGATTGCTCAAATTTCGAACGGGCAAACGCCTTCGTCTTTTCCGTGCGTTCGGCCGCCGTCATGAGCGGTAGCGAAGCTCGCCGTTGGCCAGATGGTTTTTCCATCCAACCGATTTCGTACAGCGATTCCACGAAAAGCTTGTTTAGCTGCGGTGAGTAATTCTTTTCCGCCGCGGTGATCCAATCCTTCGCTTCCGTTTCGTTCTTCTGTTGGAGCGCGACCGCCGCCTTCACATAATCAACAGCGGGTGTATCGGGCGAAAGCTCCAGCTTGGCCAGAATGGAATCGACCATGTTGCTTTTGCCCTCCATTAGATAAGTCAGCAAGATCTTGTATTGGATCAGCTGCGAAGCTTCCTTTGCCAGATCGGACTGACCGGTGGAGAGCAATTGCTCGAAGCGTTTTCTGGCCTCCGCCCAATCTTTTTGAGAAATGGGATCTCCGCCATGTTAAAGCGCGCATTCCAAAACTTCGGATCGATCCGCGCCGCTTCGGTCAATGCGGCTTCAGCCTGATCGTAGTTGCCCTGCCGCATGAGGATGACGCCGCGCAGGTTCTTCGACGCGGCAAGATCGGGCTGGCGCGCGTCAATGGCGTCGAGTTGTTTTAGCGCCTCCGGAAATTTGCCCGCGTCGAACGCGCGGTACGCGGTGTTATACATCTCCTCCAACTCCGCTTTGGTCGGGGCAACATTGTCCGCCGCAAATGAGCGTAAGCCCCAGCGCTGCGATCGCAGCGATCTTCCAGATTCTCATGAACCACCGATTCAAGCCCTGATTAGCATCCCTGACAAGTCGAAATTGCGTTCGGCGCGAAGATTTTCAGTTCGGTTCGGAAAAACATTTTCGCGTGCAAAGCACCGAACGGCTACTGGCGCAAAGCCGGTCGCTCCGTGGTCTGCGAGATTAATTCAAGTTCGCCACGATCCGCAATCCTTCGAGAGTCAGGTGCGGATGAATCACCGCGACCTCCGGCAGCTGGCTGGCAATAAGGCGCGCATAACCGCCAGTCGCGACGACGGCAACTTTTTGCGCGAAAACTGCTCCGCTTTGATTCGCGCCAGAATCTCCCGAACCAATCCACGGTAACCGAAGATGGCGCCGGACCGCATTGCCTCAACGGTCGATTTACCGACGGCACGGTGTGGCTCTTTCAGCGACAGCCTCGGGAGCAGCGCCGTCCGTTGATAAAGAAAATTTGTCATCGCTTCGAGTCCCGGCGCAATCACGCCGCCGATGTAGCTGCGCCCTTCGGAAACCACATCGAAAGTCACCGCTGTGCCGAAGTCCACGACGATCGCTGGCCATCCATAAAGTTCGGCAACAGCTGCGGCGTTCGCCAGGCGATCCGCGCCTATCGATTGCGGGTTTGGGATAATCAATCGTGACACCCAGCTTCAGTTTCCAATCCAGCCAGAGCACTTGCGCTTTGTTGCGCGCGGCCTTCGAGATCGCAGAGTTTTTTGTCGGCACCACTGATGAGACGACGAGTTTCTTTACCTGTCGCCGCCTCAAAAATTCAGCGACCACACTGCTTGAAAGCTCCGCGGTAGGGATCCGCGCAGGATTGGAGACTCGCTCTCTCGATGCGAACGCAAGTTTTGCATACGAGTTACTGACATCGATCAACAAATAATCGGAGCGACGCGCCACGGCTAAGATGCAGACACCCAACGCTCCGCGCCGTCAAGCATCCGTCACGCACTCGGTAGCACGGTCGGCTTGCGACAATCGCGCCGCGCGGGTAGCCTCGCCCTGTGAGAAGATTGGTCCATCGACCGCGTCGCCTGCGGCGTTCCCCTGCCCTGCGAAACCTCGTCCGTGAGACGCATTTGACCATTCACGATTTTGTTTTGCCGCTGTTCGTGAGCGAAAAATTGGACCAGCGCCGGCCTGTCGCCAGTATGCCGGGAGTTTTTCAGTTGCCGGTGAAAGAGGTCGTCGATGAAGCGCGCCGAGCTCAGGATCTCGGGCTGCAAGCGATCCTGCTTTTCGGAATTCCAGCACGCAAAGATGAGCAAGCAAGCGGCGCTTACGCAGAAGACGGAGTGATTCAAGAAGCGCTCCGAGCAATCAAATCGAAATGTCCGGAATTGATCGCGATCACCGACGTTTGCCTCTGCGAATACATGAGCCACGGCCATTGCGGTGTCACCCGAATTGACGGCGACCATTTTCATGTTCTGAACGACGAAAGCGTCGAACTTTTGGTGAAGACGGCGCTCTCTCACGCCGCCGCAGGCGCGGATGTTGTGGCGCCGAGCGACATGATGGACGGCCGCATCGGCGCGATTCGCGAGGCGCTCGATGCGAGCGGATTCGATCAAACAGGCATCATGAGTTACGCCGCGAAATTTGCGTCGGTGTTTTACGGGCCGTTTCGCGAGGCAGCGGAAAGCCCGCCGCAGTTCGGCGACCGCCGTTCGTACTCAAATGGATTTTGCGAACGCAAACGAAGCGCTGCGCGAAGCGGCGCTGGATGTTGAGGAAGGGGCGGACATTGTGATGGTGAAACCTGCCCTGCCGTATCTCGACATCTTGTGGCGCGTGCGTGAACGCTTCGGAAAACCAACCGCCGTCTATCACGTCAGCGGCGAGTACGCCATGGTCAAAGCTGCGGCCGAGAAAGGGATCTTCGATGAGCGCGCCGCCGTTCTCGAGATCATGACGGCGCTTAAGCGCGCTGGCGCAGACATCATCGTCACCTACTGGGCGCGTGAACTCGCGACATGGCTGCGGGAGTAACAAGCCGCCACGGCGAAACAACACAACACGCCAGGCTCAAGCAGCTCGCGTTTATTTGGGCGCAGACGCACGGATTTTCCGCGTGCGCGATGGAAGTGACTTTGCCCCGATGCCGATATCGCGCCGACGTGGCCGGCTATCGGTCTGTCCCGAAGCAAATTGGATCAACAGCGGTGTTCGAATGCAAACAGGCGCTGTGCGATTTGCGACGAGACAACTGTCACAGCGAGGCCGCGCGCCAGCGACTCGAAGCGATCTGTAATCGTCGCCAGATTCTCGAAGCGCGCCTCCGCACGCATTATCCAAACCTGCACAATGGTGATTCGCTTTTCCCGGAGTTTGATTCCGAGAACTTCAGCGCGATCGGCCACCGCGGTTACGCGCGCCTCGTTCGTGAGTTGCGGACGCTACAAAATCGGCTCTACGATTGCACAAAGTTCGAGAAGCTAATTCGCTACCGCTGCGCGAATTTGTTTTTCATCGTGCTGCCCGAGCAATTATTCCGCGAATCGGAAGTGCCTGTCGGCTGGGGCGCTCTGGTCGAATCAAACGACACACTTATACTCGTCCGCAAACCAATCTGGCACGACGCCACAGCGGCTAATCGCCTTCACGTTTTGCACCGGATCGCCGTGGCGGGAACACGGAACTTAAATCGAGAACTCTCGCTAGACTGGCACGAGCAAATTGTGCCCGGTCATTTCTTTCGGTTGCGGCAAGCCGAGCAGAAATAAAAGAGTCGGCGCGATATCCGCCAGAATGCCGTCTTCGCAGCGGAACTTCGCCGCATCGTTGGCAACATAAATGAAGTGCACAAGGTAGCTGGTATGCGAGGTGTGCGGCGAGCCGTCAGGGTTGCGCATTTGCTCGCAGTTGCCGTGGTCCGCGGTAACCAACGCTTTCCCGTCGAGTTCTAGAAGTTTTGGAATGATGCGGGCGCAGCATGCGTCCACCGTCTCCACCGCTTTGATCCCGGCCTCGACAACGCCGGTGTGACCGACCATGTCGGGATTGGCGAAGTTTAGAATGATCAAATCGTAGTCCGCCATGCGTGCGAGCAGTTCGTCGGTGACTTCGAACGCGCTCATCTCCGGTTTCAAATCGTAAGTGGCGACTTTGGGCGAAGGAATGAGTTTGCGGTCTTCACCAGGAAAGCGCCTTTTCGATTCCGCCGTTAAAAAGTAAGTCACATGCGCGTATTTCTCCGTCTCGGCGATGCGCAATTGCCGTTTGCCGGCAGCGCTAACGATCTCGCCTAAAATGTGTTTGAGTTCTTCGGGCGCAAAGATGAACGGCGAAGAATACCGAACATCATACTGAGTGAGCGAGACGAAATGAACTTGCGGCCACACTTCGCGATCGAATCCGTCGAAGTCTTTTAGCAAAAACGCTTGTGAGAGCTGGCGCGCACGGTCGGCGCGAAAGTTAAAAACAAAACCGTGTCGCCATCGCGGATACGCTGTTCGTTCGGGAAGGCGAAAACGAGCGGAGGCATGAATTCGTCGGTCTTGCCAAGCGAGTATTGTCGCTCCACAGCGGCAGCGGGTGATGATTCGCAAAATTCACCGCGACCAAGAACGATTGCGTCCCATGCTTTTTTGTGCGGTCCCAGCGGCGGTCCCGATCCATCGCGTAATAGCGCCCGACCACGGTGATGATCTTAGCGCCGCTCTTCTCAAGTTCCTTTTCGCACGTTCTTAGAAAACCCGCGCCGCCAGTGGGCGACGTGTCTCGTCCATCCGTGAACGCGTGCACGAAAATTTCTGTAACTCCTGCTGCATGTGCGGCGTTCGCCAGCGCGATCATGTGCGAGTAATGGCTGTGCACGCCGCCGTCGGAAACCAACCCGAGGAGATGCAATCGATGTCCGCGCGCAGCGGCAAGGGCGTCCTGCAAAACACGATTGCGTTCCAGTTCGCCATCGGCGATGGCCTTATTAATCCGGGTGAGGTCCTGATAAACGATCCTGCCAGCTCCAAGATTAAGGTGGCCAACCTCGGAGTTCCCCATCTGTCCTTCTGGTAACCCGACGTCCATGCCGCTGGCGCTCAATCGCGACCAGGGATAATCGCGATACAGCTGATCGTGAAACGGCGTGGATGCGAGCAGGGTTGCGTTGCCGTTCTCTTCGCGCTTCTCCGGGCCGCCGGGATTGATGCCCCACCCGTCGCGAATGATGAGCATCACCGGACCAGCCATGTTCCCGCACTTTGCCGATGAACGAGAACGTGGACAAGCAGTTCTTTGATAGCAGGTAGCGCATGCTTCCGGCTTGCCATTTGCAGCCGCGCAAGCAGACGCGCACGCTACACTAAGCGAAAATGAAGTGGCGCAACCAGTTGCTGGCGCTCGTCTGTCTCCTCGCCTTCGCGGGAGTGGGCGTCATTTATTTTCAACACTGGGTCATCCGAAAGCCCTTCGGCATTATCTTATTTGTCGGAGAGGGGCTGTCGCCTGCAAGGCTGGCGCCTACTCGCACCTATGCCGCCGGAGCGGGCACGCGTTTAAATGTGGACTCCATGCCGTACGCCGCGCTGGTGATGAATTACTCGAAGGATTTCGCCGCACCCGATCAGGCGGCCGCCGCAAGCGCGATCGCCACCGGTGAGCGTGTAACCAATCGCGCGATCGCGATCAACGGCGAGGGCAAACCGATCAAGAGCATCATTGAGCTGGCGCGCGAATACGGACGAGCCACAGGCTTAGTCACGGACGCAAAGCTCACCGACCCCACAAGCGCAGCGTTCTACGCGCACACAGGAGACCCGAGCGACCCGGAGAAGATCGCAGCCGAGTTTGTGGATCGCGCAAACATTGACATCGCAATGGGCGGCGGCGCGGCGCAATTTATTCCAGCCACAAAAGGCGGCGAGAGACAAGACACGCGCGATCTGTTGCTGGAGCTTCGTGGCAACGGATTCGACATCGTCCGCACACGCACGGATTTGGAAGCGGTTCCAGCGTGGCGCCGGTCGAAACTTTTCGGCCTCTTCAGCAACAACGATCTCGCGTTCGCAAATCAGGTGGAAGAGCGAGGCCAGCAGCCCAGTCTTTCGGATATGGTGAGGCGAGCCATCCAGTTGCTGCAGTATAACGCCGGAGGCTATTTACTCGTGGTAGACGCAGGCTTGATGCGGAAGGCGGCTGAGGAAAACAATGGGGAGCGAACTCTGACGCAAACGCTCGAACTAGACCGCGCGGTCGGCGTCGCGCGAAGTTATGGCGGGCCAAAATCTACAATCATTGTCTGCGGTGATGCGGCCATTGGCGGGATGAGCTTGAATGGGTTTCCTTTTCGGAAAGACAGTGGAATCGCGCTACTGGGTTTCAATTCAGCTGGTCAGCCATGGATTACCTGGGCAACGGGGCCGCACGGAATGAAGTCATACGGCGCGGCGAAACTACCGGTGAACCAGGACCCGGCCGAAACCAAAGAACCTACACAGGAACAGCCCGAGCCGGCGGCGATTTACACAAAATCGGCGCTGGTCACGGTTGAAGATGTCGTTGCATTCGGCAGCGGCCCCGGAACAGATGCGCTGCAAGGTGTCGTCGAGAGCACAGACGTTTTCAAAATCCTGCGTGACGAGTTGTGACGGCTGTCGGCTTCGCCGCCGTAAATCGTTAAATCGCTGAATCGTCAATCGTCAAGTCGTTAAGCCGATGTAACGCTTTTAACGATTCACCCGCGCCTCGTCGCTATTTCGCCGTGTCCCGGTACGGCATCCCGAGTTGATACAACGCGATCTGTTGATCGAGATCCGTCGTGAGAGAGTCCTCGCCGTGCATCCGCGCGAGTTGCATCGCAGAGCGGGCAGTTCTAATCGCGTTCGCGAATTCGCCGTTCTCCGCGTACGCGGCTGCCAGGGTGCGCAACACAAGGGTGTTCGTGCCTCCGACCAGTCGATCGGCTTGTCCCGCAAGCTCAACCGCCTTCGGACCATTTCGCAGTGACGCGTCCTGGGATGTCGCCAGCAGCCAGGCTAGATTGGTCAGCGTGGGAATGGATCTCGGTGCAAGCTCCAGCGCTTTCTGGTAATGCTGGATGGCTTCCGCAGGGTTGCCTTTTTCCTCCAGAGCGATAGCCAGCGTCGTGTGACAATCTGCATCCGAAGGGCGGAGCAACAGTGCACTCCGGCAAACCTGGATGGCACCTGTCGAGTTCGCCTTTCTCCAGCAACGCATGACCGAGTCCGTAACGAGCGAGAAAGTGATCGGGCGTGCCGTTATTGCCTTTTGGTAATGAGCGATTGCTTCGTCAATCCGGCCCTTTGAAGAAGAGCATTGCCCAAGGAGACCTGAGCATCCGGATCCGTTGGTCGCATGGCTACGGCCCTCTCACAGTGGAGGATCGCCTCGTCCACCTGACCTTTCGCCACAAGCGCCGTGCCGAGATTGTACTCGGCATCCCACGAGTCGGGCTGCATTTGCAAGGCCGACCGATAATGAGCGATGGCGTCGTCGATCTTGCCTTTCTGGAGAAGGACAAGACCGATATTCGTGTGGGCCATCCAGCATTCCGGGTTTCTTGCCAGGGTGGTGCGCCAAAGCGTTTCAATATCGGCGTACGTCGCGGCTTGCCGCCACGTCAACGTCCCCAAGCTTGCAACGACTAACAACGCAGCGCTTACAATGACGGCGCGGTACTGCGTAAATTTGTCCGACAAACTGACTATGCCCGCGCTCGCAAGCGCGATCGGTCCGATGCAGGCCAGATATTGGTAATGGTCTGCCACGAACGTGTAGCGAAACGTGAACAGCATGATGAATCCCGAGCACCGGGCTAAGCGTGGCGACGAAAAATGCGGCCGCGACTTCGACACTGCGCCCAACGTATCGCCTGAGGAAGTAGATGGCCACGCACGCCGCGATGCCCGCGAGCAACCAGATGTAGTCGAGTAAATCCGCCGGTGAAATGTTCCATCTCGGATAAATAAAGGTCAGATTGGAAGGCCAAAAGATTTTGCTCAGGTAAAACCAAACAGCCCGGCTCGCCACGAGGATTCGCTCGATCGGGCTGAGAAAGGTAAACACGGCGCGGTTCGTTCCCTGATGGTAGCGTTCCCACCAAACTGCGAGTAACCCCATCCCAATGCCGAGGACGACAAAAGGAACAATTTGCATCAGACGGCGCATCGTGATCGGCTTTTTCTGCAACCAAAGAATCAAGAACAATGCAGCCGGGAGCGTGCAGGCGGTTGCTTTCGCCGAGAGCGCCAGCACATAAAAAATCAGCGCCAGGCAATAGAAGATCCACTGGGCGCCGAGTTCGTTCGTCAACAAACGCAATCCAGGCAAGCAGCGTCAGCAAAAAGAAAAAGCCCATCAGCACGTTCTTGCGTTCGGTGATCCATGCCACTGACTCGACCTGCACCGGATGTAGCGCAAAAATTGCCGCAGCTAACCACGAGCCGGGGCACTTTAACCGCGCCAGCACCGCCCACACCAGAAGGGCATTGCCAACATGAAGCAGAAGGTTGACCCAGTGATAACCAGTCGTGTTCAGGCCCCACAACGCGTGCTCGATGCGAAATGTGCTGTAAGTGAACGGGAAATACTGCGACGGGGAATCGAGGGAAAACCAAATCCGCTGCCAACCATCCGGGGCAGTTAACAATTCGTTGTTGATGATATAGGCGTCGTCGTCCCACAGAAATCCCCATGCCAGGCAGGCCGGTATGCAAAGATCGTCACGGCCGCCAGGACGACAGCGAAAATCAGCGCGCGACCGCGCGGGGAAAAATGCGCCTCGCGATTTCGTGCATACGCTAGCCGCAGGCGATCACAATCGAGGAGACAAAGCGCCGCCGAGTCGCCGCACTCCAAAGCGGTTCACCCGAAATTTCGAGCGCCACCTTCAGTTGCAACGTTCCGTTTCTCATCGAAATAGGAGCTTTCGTGGTGCGTAAGACCGACATCAACGGAAAGCTCGTGCAGTTTGCATGGTGGGCTCTGGCGACAATCGTTTTTACTCTCGTCGTTGCAATCAGGATTCGTCTCTTGGGAATTCCGCTCGAACGCGACGAGGGCGAGTACGCTTATGCCGGCCAGCTCATATTGCAAGGCATCCCGCCTTACAAGCTCGCTTATAACATGAAGTTTCCGGGCACCTATGCCGCGTACGCGTTAATCATGTCGATCTTTGGACAAACCATTCATGCGATTCATCTCGGTTTGCTCCTGGTCAATGTTGCCACGATCGCGCTGGATTTTCTTGCTCGGCCGCCGATTGATCAAACACGATGGCGGGAGTTACTGCCGCAGCGAGTTATGCCGTTCTGTCCGTGAGTCCGTCCGTCCTTGGCCTGGCTGCACACGCGACGAATTTTGTTATACTGCCCGTTCTCGGCGGAATACTGCTCCTGCTCAAAGAACAACGAGTGACGGCTTCCGAGCCGTCTCAACCAAAGCAGCTCGTGCGACTGTTCGCCAGCGGATTGCTGTTTGGTATTGGCGCGCCTGATGAAGCAGCCCGGCCTGCTATTCATTCCCTTCGGAGCAATCTACATTGTCTGGAATGATCTGAACCGCCGGCTTTCCCTGAAGAGAATGCTTCTACGGATTCTGATCTTCGTGACGGGTGCAGTTGTTCCACTTGGAGTTACATCCCTGATCCTCTGGCGCGCGGGCGTGTTCGATAAGTTCTGGTTTTGGACGATCGATTACGCCCGGCAATATGGCAGCTCTCGTGCGCGCTCAGTCAGGCGCCACGCATTTTTTTCCGCAGCGCTAACGAAGTCGTCCTGACTGGTTGGCCAGTCTGGATACTGGCGGGAATCGGAGCGCTTACGGGTCTTTGGGATCAGCGGATGCGTGCCAGCACACTGTTTCTCGCTCGGGTTTCTCTTCTTCTCAGCGTTGGCGGTGTGCCCGGAGTTTTATTTTCGACACGCATTACTTCATCCTTGTTCTGCCGGCAGTATCGCCTGCTTGCTGGCGCGGCAATCAGCAAACTCACGGAGATTCTGGAGCGGTCGGGCAATTCTGATTAGATTCGTCCCGCTCCTTCTGTTTGCCGTCGCTCTGAGCGTGCCAATCCTGTTGGACAAAAAATCTTCTTCGAGGCTTCTCCAAATCAAGCATGTGGACTGCATTTATCCCGACAATCCGTTTCTGAATCTGTTCAGGATTGGCACCTACGTGCGCGAACATACCGAACCGGGATGATACAATTGCCGGTGTTGGGCTCCGAACCGCGAGATTTATTTCTATTCCCATCGGCATTCGGCAACCGGATACATTTACACTTACGGGTTAATGGAGCCGCAAAAATATGCGCAGCAAATGCAGGAGGAGATGATTCAGCGAGATCGAACGCGCGCCGTCCGAAGTATCTGGTGTCCGTCGCAATGACTGATTCCTGGTTGCGGCGGCCTGGATCTGATCGGCTGATCTTTACCTGGGCAAATGAATACATCGGCGCAAAATTATGTCGCAGCCGGTTTCGTGAACATTACGCCGACCGAAACCGATTACTTCTTCGGCGATGTTCCGCCATCAGTGGAGACTCTGAAGAACTACATCCTGATTTACAGACGAAACCTTTAAGCCGCTCCGCTTCTCACAAGTTCCAGCGCCGCAGTGCACAGAATCAGTCCTCAATCAACCGCTCTCCACAGAGCGAAGCCTGCCGTTGGGTGACCGCCTGCATTTGCATCTGTCTCTGCAGTCCTTACGTGGGCCGTTTTTGGTCAAACGCTCCGGCACGATTTCGTTAACTACGACGATCCGCGTTACGTCTATCAAAACACGAGGATCACCAGCGGCATCAACTTCGCTAACGTCGCCTGGGCATTCACTCATATTCATTCCGAAAACTGGCACCCGCTGACGACGATCACACACATGCTCGACTGCCAGCTGCACGGATTAAACGCAGGCTGGCACCACTTTACCAATGTCCTCCTGCACTGTCTCGCCGTCGTCCTTCTCTTTGTGGCGCTGGAGCGCATGACAGGCGCGTTGTGGCGCAGCGCGTTTGTGTCCGCGGTTTTCGCCGTGCATCCGTTGCATGTGGAGTCGGTCGCGTGGATCGCGGAACGCAAAGACGTGCTGAGCGCGTTTTCTTCATGCTCACCCTGCTCGCATACTTACATTACACGCGCGCACCATCGATTGGCCGGTATTTAACAGTGGCACTTGTCGTCGCCCTCGGGCTGATGTCCAAACCGATGCTGGTTACACTGCCGTTCGTTCTTTTACTTCTCGATTATTGGCCGCTCGGGAGATTTGAAGCCCGCAGATCAAATACCGGACGTCAGGTGTTACAACTCGTTCTGGAAAAGATTCCGCTGATCGCGCTTTCTGCCGTTTCAAGCATCGTCACGTTTCTGGCTCAACGAGGAGCAATCGGTTGGACTGAGCAGTTGCCAGTGTCGGCACGAATAAGTAACGCCTTGGTCGCCTATGTTGTTTACATCCGGCAAATGTTCTGGCCGGCAGGGCTCGCTGTCTTCTACCCGCACCCGGAAAACAGACTGCCGGTATGGGAAATCAGTCTAGCCTTGATCGTTCTTGTTGGAATCACGGCGGCAGCATTTGTCTTTAGAAAAAAGCGCCTTATTTCGTGACCGGTTGGTTGTGGTATCTCGGCATGCTTGTGCCAGTGATTGGATTGGTGCAAGTAGGATGGCAGGGACACGCAGATCGCTACACATATTTGCCGCAGATCGGCCTTTATATTGCGGTTACCTGGGCGGTAACCGATTTGACTCGCTCATGGCGCTTTCAACGGATAGCTCTGGGCGCTGCTGCCGCTGATTGTAGTTGGTGCTTTAAGTTGGCGCGCGCTGGCTGCAAACATCTTACTGGCGCGATAGCGAAACGCTGTTTACCCATGCGCTCGCTGTGACCAGCAACAACGATGTTGCCCTGAATAACCTCGGCATCATTTTCCTGGACAAAGGACAACTGGACGATGCCATTTCCAAGCTGCAAGCAGCCATAGATCTGCGTCCTGAAAACGCGCCGGCTCATGACAATCTCGCGAAGGCTCTGCTGAAAAAGGGACAAGTGGCCGAAGCGATGGTTCATTATCGCAAATTCTTGGAGTTAGAACCTGACGAACGTGGAGGCGCGTAACACTCTGGGAACAGCGCTTGATTCAACAAGGTCACGTAAGAGAAGCTATTGACCAGTGGCAGGAGGTGCTGGCAATCCAACCAGAGAACGGAAACGCTGCGAGCAATCTTGCGTGGGTGTTCGCAACATGCCCCGAAGACTCAATCCGGGATGGAACACGCGCGGTCGAACTGGGCGAGAAAGCGCTTCGTATCTCAGGCGGCAAGATCCCAATGATTTATAGAGTGCTTGCCGCCGCGTACGCAGAGAATGGACGTTTTGCTGACGCCGTTGAAACCGCGCAGCGCGGCGCTGAGTTAGCAACTAGCCAGGGCAACCCTGCTTTGGCCGCCGAACTGGAAAGCAATATTGCTCTTTACCAATCCGGCAGACCGCTGCGTGATCCAAGCATAACAAATGGCAGCTCGTCGCCTTAGCACGCGCGCCATGAAGGAGCGGCAGGTTTCGAACCGCCGAAAGCATTCGTCCGGTGTCTCTGGCTCGGGTTCGTGTGTCCGCGGCCGGCGTGCGAAATCACGGGTCACCGACCTCCTCGTCTGCCTTGGTCTGGTGGCAGTCACCTGGGCCGTATTCGGTCAAACGTTGACTCACGATTTCGTCAATTTTGATGATCACGTTTACGTCTATGAAAATCCGCTCGTCATAAGAGGACTTTCCACTGAAGGGATAATCGGCGCATTCACGCATACTCATGCGCGGAACTGGCATCCGCTGACCACGCTTTCCCACATGCTCGATTGCCAGCTGTATGGACTAAACGCCGGCGGCCATCACCTCACCAACGTCATTCTTCATACAATCTCGGTGCTGTTGCTCTTTCTGGTGCTCAAGCAAATGACCGGTGCGCTCTGGCAAAGCGCCTTCGTGGCCGCGCTCTTTGCCATTCACCCGTTGCACGTTGAATCGGTCGCGTGGATAGCTGAGCGAAAGGATGTTCTGAGTGCGGTGTTTTTCATGCTGACGCTGGCCGCGTATGCTCGCTATGCGCGGGCGCCCTCCCAGCTCGATATCTGCTCGTGGCGTTGCTTTTCGCTTTTGGGCTGATGTCGAAGCCCATGCTCGTAACGCTGCCGTTCGTGCTGTTGCTGTTGGATTACTGGCCCCTCGGTAGAATTGGAGGTCAGAAATCAGAAGTCGGAAGTCGGCTGCGAAGATTGATCACGGAAAAAATTCCGTTGTTCGCGCTGTCCGCGCTTTCGTGCATCGCGACTTTGTTTGCGCAAAGGCAAGGTCCGAGCGCGATCGATCAACTGCCGTTTCTATGGAGGCTGAACAATACGTTTGTGAGTTATGTTACCTACATTTGGCAGATGTTATGGCCCGCGCGGCTTGCGGTGTTCTATCCGCATCCGAACGATCGTCTTCCACTTGTAGAAGTTACAGTGGCGATCGCGTTCCTTGTTGGTATCAGCCTGCTAGTAATTTATCTGCGACGGACAAAGCCTTACCTTGTTACCGGCTGGTTTTGGTATTTGGGAATGCTCGTTCCAGTAATTGGCCTCGTTCAGGTCGGCGAGCAAGCGCATGCGGATCGTTATACGTACCTGCCGCAGATCGGCCTATACATCATGATAGCGTGGACCGTTGGCGATCTGCTCTTGGAATCAACGCCGCGTGTCCGTCGCGCTCTAGTCGGCGTTGCCGCCGCGATAGCAATCGTGAGCCTGGGCGTGCGCGCTTTTGGCCAGGCCTCATATTGGAAAAACAGTGAGACGTTGTGGAACCACACGCTCGCCGTTACTGGCGAAAACGATGTTGCGCATAATAACCTGGGCTTTCTCTTTCTGCGCAGAGGAGAATTAGACAAAGCTATTTCAGAGTTTCAGGCAGCGCTAGATATACGATCCAGGAACACTGAGACCCATTACAGCCTTGGTGCGGCACTCATCCAAAACAACCTTGGCAACGCTCTTGCCAGGAAGCAGCTTTGGGATGAAGCAATCGACCACCTTCAGGAAGCCGTAAGGCTGCGTCCTGATTACGCGGATGCGTACTTCAATCTTGGAAGCGTGCTATTTCAACAGGGCCGGATCGACCAAGCGATCGCCCAATGGCAAAAGGCGCTCGCGATACGTCCACGCGACGCAGAAGCTCACAGGAATGTGGCCAGCGCCCTTCGCAAACAAGGAAACGTGAAGGAAGCAATCGCGGAGTATGAGCAAGCGCTGAATATAGCGCCAGAAGACAGTGTGGCGCTGAACAACCTGGCATGGATTCTGGCGACTTCTTCCGACGCTTCAATGCGCGACGGCGCACGAGCAGTCACGTTGGCGGTGAAAGCGGTGCAGGCCTCCGGGGGCAGAGATCCAAACTTCGTTCGTACGCTTGCCGCTGCGCGTGCAGAGGCTGGACAATTCGCCGAAGCCGTCGCGACAGCGGAGGCAGCAAAGGCACTTAGCCAGCACGCAGAGTAAGCCGGAGCTCGCAAGCAGGTTGGAAGAAGAAATTACTCTCTACCGCGCGCGCGTCGCGCTTCGAGAATGACGGAAACGCATCCGTCCTCGAACGCGATCTATCTCGTTTACTTATGGTATGGCAAACCCAAGTCGTAAAGCGCGAGTTCATCCTGCAGCGCGTCGGCCAAAGTGGTGTTGCCTTGGATGTTCGCTGCTTCCAACGCATGCTGGGCAGTCTCTTTAGCCTCGGCAAACTGGCCGGCTTCGGCGTAGGCTGCGGCCAAAATCCGGAGAACGGTCGGGTGCTTGTCGCTCCTGGAACTTGCGGAGTCGGCGCGCTCAGCCAACCGCACAGCCTCGGATCCGTTTCGCAGAGAGGGATCGGCAGACGTCGCCAGCAACCATGCCAGGTTGCTTAGCGCAGCTAAATTTTCGGGGAAATTTGCAGTGCCTTTGTGTACTCCGCCATTGCATCTCGAACGCGTCCCTTTGCAAGCCAGGCGCTGCCCAGATTGGCATGAGCGTCTGCGCTCTCGGGATGCATCTGGAGGACTTTTGGTACTCGACAATCGCCTCATCCGTGCGGCCTTTGCGCAGAAGAGCGCTCGCGAGATTGTATTGCGCTTCTTCCTGGTCCGGTATGGCTGCGAGGCACGCCGTGTATCGGGCGATGGCACCATCGAAATCGCCTTTGGCTATAAGCGCGTTCGCAAGGTTGCATGAGGCCTCGGCGTAGTCGGGCCGGATTTCGAGCGCCTTCTGATAATGCGCAATCGCGTCATCAGCACGCCCGATCCCAAAAGCGTAACACCGAGATTGTTTTGTGCTTCTGCATCAGCGGGATTAATCGCAGCGGCTCTTTCGTAATGGGCAATTGCGTCGTCAAGCTGACCTTGCTCAACCAAAAGCCGGCCCAAGTTGTAATGCGCCTCCGCGTAATCAGGCCGCAGGGCAACGGCTTGCCGGTAATGATCGATCGCCTGATCCGCTTCTCCCTGCTCGCTGAGAACGATGCCGAGATTGTAATGCGCCATCCAGCAACCCGGATTTTTTTGTAACGTCGCTGTGTATAAGGCGAAGAGATTGTGATATTCCGCGGTCTGCCGCCACGTCAAAAAGCCGAGCGATACCAGAAGGATTCCGCAGAGGCCACCGCTCAAAACCAATCGCCGTCGCGGACTAGCGATGGTGCTGCCCGATCGCGGTACGAGCGTCCGGGTGAGACACGAAGTCGGCCGGCGTTTCACAAAACGGCCGAGAAGAGTTGCGATCCCTGCTCCGGCCAACGCGAGCGGCCCCATGCTGGCCAGATACTGAAAATGATCGCTTACAAATGAGTAACGAAAGAAAAACACGCTGAAAAAGCCGAGCACAGGAAACAGCGAGACGACATAGTAAGCGGCGGCAAAGAACAGAGCACGGCCCCATTTTGCGCGGATAAACCACAACGCAACCAGCCCGGCTATTGCTGCCAGCAACGGCAGATATGCAACGACTTTCGACGAATCAACGTCCCACCGTGGATAGATGAAGATCAGAGGATGCGGCCACACCAGTTTGCCGAGATAGAACCAAATGGCTTTACCAGCGATGATCAGACGTTCCGGAAAGGTTTGGGCCCAATCCGGACCAACTGCGCGCGCATGAAATCTCTGTTCCCAAATCGTCCACGCGCTCGCGACGACCGAAATCAGAGCAAATGGAGCGAGAGCCAGCGTATCGCGCCAACGGATTCTTCCTCGCATCCACCAGATGCAGAGCGCGAGCACAAAAGGCAGCATCACCACGGAAGGTTTGCTTAGCGTCGCCAGAATGAAAGAAAAGCAGAGATAAAGCGAAAACCAACGAGCGGCGTCTCCAATCTGCCGCTGCGGGCGGTCTAGAGACCGCCCCTCCTTGATCCTCCCATTTCAAGAAGAAAAGGATCGAGAGCAGATAAAATACGCAGGACTGCGTGTTCTTTAGCTCCGTGACCCACGCGACCGATTGCACCATTACCGGATGCAAAGCCCAGAGTGCAGCGCCCAGCCATGCGCCGCGGACCCGAGTAGTTGCAGGATGCGCCAAAGCAGTATCGCTGAGGCGGCATGTAACAAAACGTTGAGAAGGTGATATGGCAGCGGGTTTAGCCCGACAAACTTGTGCAGCGCCCAAAACGTCGTCAGCACGAGCGGATAATAGACCGCTTGCGTCGTGGTCCAGATTTCCTTCAGGCCGAGTGGGCCGACGACGCAAGGATTCTGCGTCAGATGCGATTCATCATCCCAGATGAAGCCCGCCCGAAATACCTGAGCGTACGCGATGAAAACGAAAGCGATTAAGAGCAGCGCCCAAAACCAGTCCCGTCTCCAGAGTGAGACACGAATTTCACGAACTGGCACGAATTGATCCAAGACTTAGCCTCAACGTTACCGAATTGGTGGCAATTCGTGTAATTCGCGTCAAGGAGACTGAGCGCTAGTCCCTTTGGCAATGCGCAGGTTCTGCTCCGCCTCTGGAAAATCAGGATGGAGGCGCAGCGCTTCTTCGAATTGTGCAATCGCCTGCGAAACGTTGCCTTCACGCATGAGAACCTTTCCAAGATAATTGTGCGGTTGGGCCAGTTTCGGGTTGAGTTCGGACGCCTTCTCAAAATGCTCTCGGGCTTCCGTCAGCTCGCCTTTTTCCAAAAGCAAACTACCCAGATCGATGTGGGCGTCGACGTGGGCAGGATCCAACTGCAGAGTCTGTCGATATTTCGCGATTGCCTCTTCTGGCTGTCCGTGTTTTTCCAGGAACGCGCCATAGCCATAGTGCGCTTGCGCCGACTTTGGCGCCAGACGAATGGCCGTTTCACATTCAGAAGCCGCTTGGTCCTTGCGACCGAGTTGGTCCAAAAGATAGGCGTAGCCGGAATGATATTCAGCGTTCTTCGGCTCGATGCGTAATGCTTGCTCAAAATGACTTTCTGCCTGCGTCGAGCTCTCCCTTCGCCGTCAACAGTGATCCAAGGTTGACGTGCGCCTTCGCCGAGCCGGGATTTAAACGTATCGCCTCAGCGAATTCCTTCGCTGCTTCATCGGCTCGCCCGGCCTCCTGCAGTTCGGTAGCGTAGTTAACATGGGCCCGCGCGCTCGTCGGAAGGTCCGCAACAATCGCGCCCAAACGTTCGAGTTTGCCCCGGCCACTTTGTATTTCGGCAAACCAGAGTATCCGCGAGAGGAATCACAAAAATAGCGACCCATTTTGCGCCGTGCAAAGCCCAGCCGGGCAGAAAACCACCCAACGAAACATCTGCTGTACCACCGGCGATACCGAAAGATTGCCGCGTCGACTTCTCGCGAACTTTCCAAATGAATCCGTCGTAGTAGAAATGGAGGAGTGCCGATGCAGTCACGACGCCGGTAAGAATATTTTTAACGGCGTCGATGCCGACATACGATTTGGACAAACTCAGCCCACCGTAGGCGAGCACCAAGCCTATGCTACTCCCACAAGCGCGCCACTGCGCCGGAACACAAAGCGCATGAACCCACCGATAGAGCTGTCGCTCTCGACTCGTTTCCGATTATAAATCCAGACGAGCGAAAGGTACTGCACATCATGAAATACCTCGAACAACGCAACGCCAACCAGAACGCTCGCCACGATGTTGTTGCAGTACCACCAAAACGAAATGCTCGTGATGAGCAGCACCAGTTTCACCGGACTCGGCCGCTTACCGCTGCTCCACATCCAAATAAAATTCGCCAGAAACAGCGCTGAAATTAGAAGTGCCAGCGCAAGCAAACCCTGTTGTCCCGCTCGAAGAACTGCTGGCGGAATAAAAGGTCCGCCTGCGGAATAGTACGTTTCCAGCGTGTCGGTCATCCGTTGCGGCGAAAGAAGAACAGCTGTTGCAAACCAAATCCCGCACAAGGCGAAATCGAGGCGACGCGTTACCTCGGCAAAGGAGCCGACTTTCGCATCATAAATCCGGCAGAACCCGTATGTTTGCATCATTCCGTGCCAGACGCCCCAGATAAACGCCACGAGCACAATTCCCTTCAGGTCCCACACGGAAAAAGCCGCGCAGACAACGACCAAAAAATCGGCGCACAAATGAAACGCCATCGGAAACGCTGAAAGAGCGCACGGTCGCCATACGCTCGAATCATTCCCGGCAAGTGGTGTCCCATCGCGCCAAAGGCGGCGACGAAGAGATAAATATCCTCCGCGGCCCAGACGCCCTGCGCCGCGATGAACATCGGCACCAGCAACAACGGTGTGCAGACGTAAAGAACCAAGTCCCGCCAACTGTCGAGAATCCACAAGCTCAGGCTTGCGGCCGGCCGCTGTCGGCGCCGGCGCAGCCGGCATCGTTTGCGCAGATGAAATCCCCGGGACGAACTGCATGCCTTTTTCTTAGCGGAGCCAAGTCTCTCTCAAAGCGCCGCGAAAATCAATCCTGAGATGATTTGAGAGGCACGAAACTCAAAATCATAACGGCGCAGCCTGGCTAAGAAAGGAATTCTGTCGGGATGTCTCGACTGCCGCTGGACATGACACAAACGCGGAAAGCAAAACGGCCGGGCTCGTTTTCAGAGCCCGGCCGCTGTGAAACCTAACGTTACAGCTTTAGAATCGCTTCTTCAGCCCGACGTACCAGAACCGGCCCTTAATCGTGGCAAGTGATTCGTCGTAGCCGTTCTCGAAGCTGCCAGCCACGAACGGCGGATCTTCATCCGTTACGTTCTGCATGCCCAACGTGACTGTGGTGTTGTTAAGCCACCACTTCCAGTTGCTGCAGCCGTATTCAGCCGTGGAAACTGGGACGACGTTCTTCTCCTTGCCGTCCTTGCCGCTCCTCACGTTTTTGCCGCCGTCCTTGGCAAAGCCCGGCACTTCTGCTGGCGCAGGCGGTGGCAGATTAAACGTGTAGTTGAAGAGCAGGTCGAGCGTGGTCAACGCGGACACTTTCCGCGCACGCGATTTCATCACGGGCAGCCACCGCTGCCGGAGCCACTCCTGGGCTCATTTAGCTTCGTCGATCCTGTCAGACTGGCGTTGTCGTCCTCGTATTGGCCAATCCAGTGGACTATCGCACCGACATCCAAGCCCTGCATCCACGTGTCAGCCGGGCCATCGTAGAAGATACTGAAGTTGGCCCGATTCCATGGCAGCGAACTGGTTAGACGCAAATGCCGGCGGCAGGAATTGCGCCAGCGATGCCAACCCGTTTCATGTCGTTGGCAGCTTGAAACTCAGCCCGCGACAGCCAGGTGCCGTTGACCGTGGTCGTTAACCTACCCCAATCCGCTGCCGCCGAAGACCGTCGAATCCAGAATATAGATTGCCTCGTAATCGAGACCTTCGAAGATCGCGCCGGAGAGGTTAGCGCTGGGATCGATGATCAGCACTGACTGGCCCAGGCTCAGCTCGGGTCGTCACCAGCAGCACGGACTACCGTCGCCCCGATGCGGCTCCTACAACGGTTGACGCGCCAGTTATTCGGCGGGGGATTTTCCAGGATGATGGTTTGCGCGCCGAGTGCTGTTACGATGTCGCGCATATCAATATGCCACCAGTCGGCGCTCAGTGTCAGGCCCTTGACCCATTTCGGGCTGTAAACAGCTCCGTAGGTCCATTCATACGCCACTTCTGGATGCAGTATTGGGGTTTCCAAGACGCGCTCCTCGATCTGAGGCTCGGTCTGAGTGGAAAACGGATCGGCCACGATAGGGAAGCTTTGCGAGGACGCAGGCGTCACCTCAGCAGAGTGTCGGCGCATGGAACGCCTCGGTATAGCTGCCACGCAGCGTCAACGCGCCGATATACTTTCGGATCCATCGGTTGCCACCGGATAGATATCTTCGGCTTCTGCGCATTATACCTGGCTGTGCTGCGCCGGGACCGCCGGGAACAGTCCGGAAGGCAGCACTGCCGAGGTGTTGGTGCTATACCATTCCTCTCGCTCGGCAAAGTCCACTCTCGAAGCTGTAGAAGCCCGGGAAGTTCCATGTCGGACTGGTAAATGGCACTCGCACTTCCTTCGTAGACCGCCCCAGATGTCCCGGTTCACACTGGAAGCTTTGCCCGTCCACCGAGCCAATGCTGACTGAAACGTGTTATTGAGCGCGTCACGATCGCGGGTGAATCGCGGCGCGTCGTACTCGCCGCCGATCGCAAAGGAGACCGGGCCGGCCGGGAAGATTGAACAAGTCACCGTTAAACGTGGCATAGTATATAGGCAATTCATACTCACCGGAGTTATGCAGCGTCACATAAACTGCTGACCTCTGGCCTGCCCGGTGTTCATGGCGCATTAGATACCCACGGAACGGATTAAACGCCGTGGCGGGATCCGTATCCAACAGCGCCTCGCCGCAAGCCGGGCTGGCTGACTTCGCCAATGGAAAGGTCCTGTCCCTCGTTTCGCGAATAACGGAAACCCAGCTTCCCAGTTCCACGTCTTGAAGTAATCGCCGGCATGCCTCCCAGTCTCACCGCGCAGTCCGACATCGAAGAGCTGATCCCAGTAAGTGAATTTTTCGGTCCGTGGACCGGTGTCATTGATGCCGCGGAACCGAACACCGGTGGTCGACTGGGAGACCAGCGTCCGTTAGGAAAGAAGTTCGGAATCATCGCGCCTGCAACGGTGAACGGATTAAACGGATTCGGTGATCGGCACACTGATGCCGGTCGGGGACTGCACAGAATGACATTGGTGCCTGGATTCTTGAAATGGATCAGGCGTAAACGGCACCGCTGCCAGGTGACGCATCGAAGATACGAGCGCGCATATTTAAAATCGCCAAATACTGTCAGGTATTTGTCGCATATATCGCGCGTGAACGAGCCGTAGTACACCTGGCGGTCTCCCGGAGGCAGCGCCGGCGTGAACAGCGGCGAAGTTAAAGAAGAAGTAATTCGCCATCGCCCTTATAATCAGTGCCGGACTTGGCCCAGTTTGCATTGAAGTATTGGTGCCGAGATACCAGGTGCACTGGATAGGCATTGGATTCACAGCATAGGACTCTGATAGAATGGCGATGTGGCCGCGTTCGGGGCCGAATGCGGCGGCGGGAGTTAACCCCAAATTGTGTTGGCCCACTAGAGCGAAGAACAACCTGGGAAGCAAACGGCGACCTTGCACGACGGCCAGGCAAGTTGCCGCTGCGCGCATCAATCCGCCAAACGGTATAAAAATCCGCATTGAAGGAAATGATCGCGGTCACGACTGAAAACGCCACCGAGTGCGCTGCCAGAAATCGGCAATGACCACGATATCGGTCTTGTCATCTCCGGTGCCGGCTTTGATCCATGCCTCCCACTCGCCCATCTCATTGACGCTCCCATGTTTGTGTTCCCGTAAGTGCCCCCGATCTCCAGGCCGCGGAATTTGTGGACCAGGAAGAAGTTGACCACGCCGGCGATCGCGTCGGAACCATACACTGGCCGAGGCGCCATCCTTCAGGATGTCCACGTGATCAACCATCGAGAATGGTATCAGGTTAATGTCCAGGCCTCCGCTGACCCCGGCAGCAGCCTAACGAACCGAATGGCGACGCGTTTGCCATCGATCAAAACCAAAGTCTCCTTCGGCAAGATGCCGCGCAGGTTGAACTGAACCAGTGCCATCACCGCCGTTGCCGATGTTCAGGTTGACTGTGCCACCCGCCTGCTGCGGGATGAATTCCTGCAGGTCGGTGGCATTGCGGATACCGAGTTTTTCGATGTCCTGCGGCCGGCATGTGTCCACCGGGTTCGGGCCGGTCTCTTCCGCAGTGGGAATATTTGAACCGGTCACGACGACGCGCTCGACCTCAGCCGCTGGCCTGGCGCAGGAGCCCGGCTGGCTCCGGCAGGCACAGCCGGAGCCGGCAATTGCGCGAACGCGTTCGATGCAAGGATTAATGGAAATCCGACGCCCGCCATCAAAGCGAGACGAACGAATCTAAACGTTTTTAGTGCGTTTTGTGTCATTAGTTTCTCCATTGGTTTGGTTAGGTTTCAGCACGGCTTATTAAATTTCTAAGGCCCTGACAAGCTTTTTTTTCACTTTTTTGAACTTTTTTGAACGACGAAATGAGGGCATTTGTCGCTCGAAGTTCTCCTCTAGCGGAACGCCCCAGGAGCGGGTGGCAAGCCTTTTTTCACTTTTTAGAAAGATTTTCGAGCCCAAGAACGGCCCTTTGAGGTCATGGATTACACTGACTGCGCAGAGAAGAGTCGAGTCAGATCAGGACATAGATCTCCGCGTCGCTCAGTTAGGGCGCGGCCTGCACTTCCCATTCCAACGCGGTCGGAATGTCATTTGCGGGTGGAACCGAAGAAGCAGGCGAGAACGGAGCAACTGAGGAAGCCGCCATACACGGGGAACGCCGAAGGCTGCAAGGCGAAGTGAGCGAATCGTGATTGGCCTCGTTCAAGTGAAACGAATTGTAGCGACTCGAAAATGCCAGCCGGTTAAGAGCTCCTTGCGAACCCACAATGAAAGAGTACGAGACACGCGAACAAAATAGTTTTGGGCCAGTCACGGAATTCGCGACAGAACGCAATCAAACGCCTCGGCGCGTAGGAGCAAGGTAGCTGAGAATGGAACTGCGGCAGCGCCGAGCAGCCTTCCGGGAAAGTGAAATACGGATGCTCGCGCGACGGATAAGGCGCAAAGCCCGAAATCGAAGGCGGCAATCGACAGAACCGCCACTGAACAAGACCAAGCGCAGCGAAGCTCGCCGCGGCGAGGCAAAGACCCTCTCGCTGAAACACGGTTAGTTGGGTTAAGCGCGGGCGTGGAAACAGACTGATCAGGGCCACCGCGATCGCAAGGGTGGAAGCAGATCCAGTAAAAGGCGTCGCTGGTTTGAAAAGCGAGTCGTTTGCCATGCCAGACAAACCTCGCCCCGCCAAAACCGGCATAATTCCGGCTGCCAGAACTCTTTCAAGCCATTCAGCGTGAAAAAATGGATGTGGCCACCAGTTGCTAATGGGTTTGCGAGTCCAACCGAGGAAATCACTTCTTCGAGGCCGTAGCCGCCAAATCGCCAAATGTGAACGTTCCAAGCAAACCAAAGCGCGATCGGGACGGCCGCGGATCACCAGCAACACAGCAAGCGTTGCCAAAGCTTCGTCCCAATTCAGCCTTCACGGCTGGCATCTCGAATTCTTGAACATGAAAGTCAGCCCGACGACCGCAAGAGCGCCAGATAGGCTGTCTTGACGAGACACGTCAGCCGTAACCGCCAGCTCCTGTGCAGATTGCCAGGGAGAGAGGCGGCCGCTCAGTCTGCAGGCAATTTTACCAAACCCACAAAGGCCGTTCCAAACCAGAGGCTGAGTAAACGAATCGCTCTGCATCGAATAGGAATGTGGTCTGCGGCCAAATTCGCCAGCAACAGCGGAACACTGGTGACGCATGAATTCCCGATCGGGAAACACCACTTTGGCAGCAACGAAAAACCTACCCAGACCAGGGTCGCGGCGACAAACACGTTCAAGAGACGAACCCTAATAGAACAGCCAGCCGCCGTCGACGCCCAGCGCGCGGCCAAGATTTAGCCACAATCCTGCGATACCATAATACAGGGGTGGTTCCCACCAGAGTTACGTGGTTTTCATTGATCGCCACCATGCCGAATTCCTTTCCACGACTTCCCCTCCCGCTGTTCAGCTGGTAACGTCCAGTTTGGCGGCGGGAAATCGTTTGTCGTGCGAACTGCCAAGCGAGCCACAGCAGCTGACTGCCGGCAGTCGCCACTGGCGTTTGCCGATTCGGAAGAATATCGACCCAAATCGCGCGGCACATCGGTCTCTCGCGCGTATTTCATCACCAGGTCGACGTGGTGCCTGCTCGTCGACGTTGTTGAAAAAACGGAAACGCCGCGCAGAATGTAAGCACGCGAAGTGCGGCAATCGCGCAGAGCAACAAGATTAACTTTCGCTCGTGCCTTGCCGCAAATCGGGTTGCCGCCTTCATCGACGATTCCCCTCGATCACAGAAAGCTTCCCCGGCCGTACGCTGATCAGCGGCACAACACCTCGCCAGTTGCAAACGCCTCTCTACCGGCGCGCGAAAAGCGCGAATTCAGGCTTCAAGCACAATCGCAATGCGCCCCTCAGGGATCCGGTTCGCGCCATGGAATCTGCTCGGGTAAATTCGATGCCGATAACCGAAAAAAGTATCGGAAACAGCGAACGCCTCATGGCCTTCGAACAGCAACGGGTAAACAAAAGAAACAGTGGTCCATAAGTGCCAGTTACGCTTCGCTCTGGCTGAGGTGGCGTTCGACCCCGTCCAGATCTCCGCCGGGAACTCCGCGCCATACAATAAGTTCTCTCCCCGATCGCAGAGCTGCTAACGTTTCAATTCTGATTTCAGTGCGCGCCGTGTCGAGGAATGCACCGCAGAGCCCGCAATTAACGCGGCTGCAAGTGATTCCAGCCCGCCGAAGCGAATCAGCGTGCGGGGAGAAGCAAAGCAGCGTGCCAGCAACCGGGCCAGTCAGTGCTGCAAAAAAGAAAAGCACCGCCCAAAAATAACCTGGCACTCTGACCGGCGCGGTAAGCGCACGGAACAGCATGCCGATATCAGGAGCAGCAAAAAAGCAGATCCTCGCTCGTCATCACCACGTGCGAAACCGCCGCGAATTGCCTCCATACAATTTTTGACGGCGATCGGATGAATGGCCAGGCCGCAACGCTCTGCCGCCAGCAGCGCGAGCGTGTAAAATCACGAACCCCGGCAGAGCAGGACCTCTCCGGATAATACCAAAGGACGGTATCGACACCGAAGAACTTCGGCATCTCCGTTACAAAAATTTGCGAGAGCGTCTCGAGGTGATAAAGCGCCGTAACTCCACCGCCACCTGTTTTTCGAGGACCGAATTCCAGTTCGCGAAAATGATGCGTGAGGTTGAACACAATGGACGGCGAGCACTTCCGCGAGGAAACCGGCGAGCGCGACCAGCGCGCTTCTTTAAAGACAAGCTTCGGCGCATCAAAATGAGAACCCATAACGCGAGGTTAAACGAGATCCCCAACTCCAAACTCCAGATGCTCAACCCGGAAGTAGCGCCGAACAAGAAGAAATAGTGGCCACCTTCGATTCGGCGTCGATTGAATCGATAAGAAGAGAATAATCGTTAGCAGGGGAATGGAAAGAAGCTGCCAGGAATAACCTCTGACTTGGCAAGCTGCCACTTGAAGAGCAGCGACAGGGCGACTGCGAGACACAATCGTAGCCACAGAAGCAGTTGTGTCGTCCGTCATAAAGCGCCAAGCTACGGCCGATAAAAACAGAAAAAGACCAACCGACGACGACAGCGCTACGATGCAACTCTTCAACGAAATGACACTGACGCCGAAGAGTGCGAAATGCCATCGCGGCGAGTGCGCTTCCCACGCCGCGCCGGCACGTATAAGCCTGTCCGGCACATGTAAAAGGAAAATAGCGCCCTTCCAGAATGTGCTTACCCATCAGGCCGATGACTGCCTCATCGCTATGGACATGGCGAGTTGGGCGACATGAGCAGGATCGCAAACCGCGCCGCCCGCGATAAAGAACGAGCATCTAATAAACAGCGCGTGTCGGCGCATTAAACGTCGGTTTCTCGCTTCAGCTTAGCGCCATCATCGCCGCAGCTTCGAAACCCACAACTGATTACAAATTCCCCCTGCCTTCGCACACCCGAAAGCGCTCTGGGAATGCATTTCAAGAGGCAGCGCTAATCGCCTGATAATTCCGCTTACAGCGAGCTGTCTTTGACAAGCGAGCGAGACTTTTCAAAACTCCGCGTCGCTAAAACGGATCTGAGACTGTTCGGTGCAACGCAGGTCGTAGAAAATGATCATGAGTTACCGGCGCACGCCATAATAAAATTTGGTTTTGTGAAGATCTAATCTGGCGATCAGCTCAAGGAGCGCAATAGGGCAGGCCAACCTCATAAAGCGACATTTCGCGGCGGATTGTCTCAGCGAGTTCGGAGTGCGCTGCTCTTGCGCGGATTCGGAGGCGCTCCGGAAGTTTCGGGGGCTTTGTCGAAGCTTTTGTTAGTCGCATAGGCTGCCGCTAGCGTGCGCAGGACGACCGGGCTCGTGTCGCCCGTGAGTCGGTTGGCCTCTTCGTGCTAGTTCCACCGCTTTTGGACCGTTTCGGATATTGGCGTCCGAGGAACTGGCGAATATCCACGCCAGATTCGTTAGTGCCTCAAACATATCCGGCTGCGCTTCTATGGCTTTTTCGTAATGAGCGATCGCATCGACAGTTTCACCCTTCTCCGCCAACGCGACGGCGAGATTATAGTTTGCGTGGCTGTGATTAGGAGAATCTCAACCGCTTTGAAAGCTGCGCGATTGCTTCGTCTAATAGTCCTTTCGTCATCAGTGCCATGCCGAGCACCGCATGCGTGCCGCCGTTGTCGGGGTCAAAATTCAAGGCGACGTGCGCCTCCGCGATCGCCGCGTCGGCGTCGCCTTTGCGGAACAGCGCGTAGGTTAGACTGTTGTGGGACTCCAGAACATCGAATTTCAATCGCAACGATTTTTCGAGATGCGCGATCGCGCCATCGATATCGCCTCGCTTCCAATAGCGCGCTGGCCAGATTGTTTTCCCGCCATCCAGCAACCTGGATTCCTGTCGATGGTCGTTCGCCACAGTGTCTCGCTATCGCGATAAACTCGCGCTTGCCGCCACGTGAGCAATCCCAGCACGCTAAAGATCAGAATCCCGAGCGCGAGAGAAAACGCGGACCATACCCCACTGTGTTAGTCAGCTTCACTAAACCAGCGGAAACCAGCGCGATCGGCGCCGATGCAGGCTAGATATTGGTAATGGTCGGCCACGAACGTGTAGCGAAACGTGTAGAGCATGATGAATCCGAGGATCGGGCTCAGCGTCGCGAGAAAAATGCCGCCGCGACCTCCACACTTCGCCCCACGTAACGCCTGCGAAATAAATCGCCGCGCACAAAGCGATGCCAGCGACTAGCCAGATGTAGGAGAACGGATTGTCCGGCTCAATCGTCCACTGCGGATAAATGAACGTCAGCTTTGCCGGCCAAAATAATTTGCCCAAATAAAACCACGCGGCGTGAGTAGCAATGATCAAGCGCTCCAGCGGCCCAAACGCAAACATCGGCCCAAGCGTGAATTCGATGATAACGTTCCCACCAGATCGCCATCAAACCCATCGCTAACCCGAGAACGATAAATGGAGCAATTTGCAAAACCTCGCCGCCAATCGATTCGTTTCTTTTGTAGCCATAAAATCAGGAAGAGCGCCGCCGGCAGCGTGCACAAGCGGTCGCCTTGCTGCAAAGCGCCAGCAGATAGAAAATCAAGGCCAGCCAGTAAAAGCGCCACGATGACCGGATTGAGTTTGCCAGCTTGGGTTACTTCCTTCGCGCGCTGCTTCCTGATGCGCTCCTGATCGCTGACTCGGCCGCTGATTCCGTTCATCGATAAACCGCGCCCACCCAAGCAGTGTGAGTAAAAAGAAAAAAGCCATCAGCACATTCTTCCGCTCGGTGATCCATGCCACGGATTCCACCTGAACAGGGTGCAGCGCGAAAATGCCGGCGGCCAGCCACGCGCCGGGAACTCTCAGCTCTGCCAGCAGTCGCCATAGGAGCAATGCATTTGCGGTGTGGAGGAGAATATTGACCCAATGATAGCCAGTGGGATTCAGGCCCCAAAGCTGCGCTCGATCCGGAATGAGGTATAAGTGAGCGGGAAATATTGCGACGGCGACTCGAGCGAAAACCAAATCCGGCGCAGACCGTCCGGCGCCGTCAGCAGACGGTTTTTCGTCACATAGAAATCGTCGTCCCAAACGAAACTGCCGTTCCACGCGGGCCGGTAAGCGAAAATTGTTGCGAGCACAAGAACCATCGCAAACAGCCAGATACGCTCACGCGATAAAGAGAAGAGTTTAGCTTTATTCACCAAGATTTGAATATCAGATCATTCTGCACGCGAAGCGCGAGCGCGGAAGGCGTGAACGATACTTGCCAAAACCGTGTAACGCTCGAAAACTATGGGGTAGATCACTTAATCAGCGGGCGGATGGAATCCGAAATCGGTTTGCAGTTTTCCCACAGCCAATCGACAAACCAATCCTGCTTAATTGAAGCAGCGTTGTCGGCAACCAACGTCTCTGCCTTTTCAACGCTGCCGTTCAAGCAATAGAGATAGCTGAGCAGGAAGATCTCGTTAGCGCCGAACACGCCGCGATCTTTCTCGCTCTCCAACAATTTAATCGCTCGGTCGATATTCCGCTGTGCCAGCGCTCCCGCCATCAAGTCAGGCATTACTTCCAGCGGCGGCGTTTCGGAACCCCTGGCCACTCGTTCGGCAATCGAAACCCGGAGCGCATCGCTGCCCAACACTTCCAAAATGGGTATCCTTAAACGGGAATGGCGAAGATAAAGATCGAGCTCAGCGAGCTTGTTGCTTCCAACAATTTCAGAAAGGTAGCGCGTCTGCCTGATCGTGAAGAATGACTCCAGCTCAGCAGCCGCCGGATTCAACGTTTCGGGCCAGATTTGATTAATCAACGAAGAATGAGCAAAACGTTGAACCGCCGCAGGTGCCGTAAAATAGGTTAACGCGAACCGGTGACTCGCCTCGTCATCCCACGGCCCATCCGTTAGGCGCTTCGGATGAAGGTCGGTGAGTGGCGCTATGTTGTGCGTAATCCGATCGATTTCGTCGCCGTCCATCAAAAACAGTGCGCCTAATTGCTGCGGAACCTCAATTCCAATCCGTCGCAAATCTGCGCCCGTCGCTGGATCGTTCCAAAACTGCCGAAGCTCATCTTCACTCGCTCTGCGGCCCGGCCCATTGATCCCCATCATGATCCAGTCCTGATCGGCGCTGCCCCACACCGAGGCGTTTGGAAAAGCGTTGTGGAAGGCGCGCAGGATCGCCTTGGCTTCGTCCACTTTTAATTGATTGATCGGAAGCCAAAACGTCGCGATTCCGTTTTCCTTCAGGCGGCTTCGCATGAGCGAGAAAAACTCCTGAGTGTAGAGATTCACTGCGCCGGCGACTTTTGGCGGTGGCGGTTCGCCCGAGATGATGTCGTATTTTCTGCGGGCTCGCCTGCAGGAAAAACCGCCCATCTTGAACGATGGCGTGCACGCGCGGATCACGGAGCGGGTTGGAGTAATTGATTCCGGTATAAGAATCAGCCAGAGCGAACACCTCCTTCGAGATGTCCACGATATCGATTCTTTCGACACTTGATTTGCGAGTAAACGCATCCGCAGTCACCCCGCACCCGTAACAAATGAAGCAGCACATCTCTCGCTCCGGGATGTAACGCCAGCGGAAGATAGGCGAACAATCGCATGTAGCGCTGATTGCGCGGACTTGTGGCCGACATCGAGAACGCGTCGGTCAGCAGCCGGTAATAGTATGGCCTGGCCAAACAAATCGCGTCGCAGCAACTGCCAGGTGTCCGATGTTCCCTCGATCCGTTTCACCACGCGCGCCAGCACATGGCCCTGATCGTCCGTTTCGTAGGGACGGCTCGCATGTGCGAAATGCGCTTCGGCGCGTCGATATGGGAAAAATACAAGACCAAGGATGCAATGCGATCCAAAGCGTAACGAGGATGATCCCAGTTGGCCGGCGCAACGAGCAGAGCTGCGCGTTCGGTCGACGATGATGCTGAGCAAAGCATACGCGGCAGCACAGCAAATGAGACTCGGTTGGTAGCCGAGAGACGGCAGCAGGACGAAAGTCGCGACCAACGGACCGATCGCCGCGCCACTCGTATTCAGCAGAGTCGCGATTCCAGTGCTGTTCATCCGGTCCGTCACACTCAGCCTGAATGCGAGCGACAATGATCGGAAACAGCATCCCGGATAACAACGACGACCGGGAACATCAGGGCGACACACAGAATCGCGATCTGCCACCAGCGAAGGTCGAACACACCGGTCGGCAGCCTGTATCTAATTCGCCCGGAAAAAACAGATATGACAGAAGCACCAGCAATCGCTGCCAGCAGCAACAGGACCGGAAGCAACTGATTCGATCCAGCTGAACGAGCGAGAAATCGCGCCGGCCAGCAATTCCGCCCAGGCCTATTCCGGCCAGCACAACCGCGAGCATGATCGCGAAAGCGGTCGGCGACGACGCGACATACAGCCGCAGGAATCGGAACCAAATCACTTCCAGCGCGAGAAGAATCAGACCCGTGCCGAAGCTGACGAAAAGCAAACGCCACGGCGGCCGATAACTCGCATCGAAGCTGAACGGAAATTTGGAGCGCGCGGCCGGGTCAGTGCGCTTTGAAACCTGCGACGTATCGCGCCGCTCCAAATCTCGCGACTGCCAAGGCAATCGCCGCAGCAATGCAAACCGTCTGCGGCAGCTGCCAAACTCGTGCCGTAAAGTCCAAATGCGCCGATCAAATAAGCTTCGCCGAGAATGGCGCCAAGCATCGCCCCGAGTGTGTTTGACCCATAAAGAAAACCAATCGCGCGGCCAAACTCCGTTTCTCGCAGCAGCGGGTCCTCAATGATCACCGGCAGCGTCAAACCCATGCGCTGTCGTTGGCACCAGCAAAATCAGGAAGGAAACCACGAACCGCAGCCCCAGCAGCGTCGGCTGATAATTCCACAGCATTTGCCACACGGGCCGCATCAAGTCGCCAACGACCGGAAGGCCAAAAACAATCGTGCAACCAAAGAATGCGACGAAGAGCTCCAGCACAACGTAGAAATGCAGCGGCCGCCATCGCCGGATTCTCGATGATGCAGCCAGTGCATTTCCCAACGCCAGACCCGCCATGAAACTGGAGAGAATCAGCGCCGCGGCCCAGATCGAGTTGCCAAAGGCCAAACCACTGAGTCGCAGCCACAGTGTTTCGAAAATAAGGGCGCCCGTGCCGGAGAGGAAAAGAACACCGCAGAGAACGGCAACGCGCCCGCTTTGCGACCTCACCACATGGGACGCGTGTCTTTCACGAGACACGTGGGATTTTTGCGAACTACTTGGCATCGCGCAAAGCTCGGCCCGTCCGCAGCATCACGGCCCCGGCAACTCCGGCCAGAAGGGAACCAGCGATAATGCCTCGTTTAGCTGCGTTAACCGAAGCCGTATCGTCGAACGCCAGCATGGCAATGAATAGTGACATGGTGAAACCGATTCCGGCGAGAAACCCGTACCCGAGCAAGGATCTCCAGTTCACAGCCTGAGGAAGCCTCGCAATCCCCGTCTTCACAGCAATCAACGCAAACATCATAATTCCAAGTGGTTTGCCGAACAATAGCCCCGCCAATATTCCGAACCCAATCTCTGCATGCTGCAGCGATAGATCAATTTTGACTCCAGCATTCGCAAACGCGAACAACGGCATCACCACGAACGCCGAGAAATTGTGCAACGCGTGCTCGAGTCTGAGGACCGGTGCAGTTACGCCTTCGCTCGCCCGCTCAAGCGCAAACATCGCTTCCTGTTGTCCTTTGCTTGTCAAAACCACAAGGTCCCCGGTTTCCGTGCGATCGAATTGATCCAGCAGCGAGCGTGCTTCTCTGGAAAATTCCCGCGCGTTGATGCGCGAATGTGTAGGAATGATGAAGGCGAGGGCAACGCCTGCGATCGTGGCGTGCACGCCGGAGGCATGAACAAAACACCATAGGACGACTCCGACCAGCAGGTACGGCCACAGACGACGAATACCGATTAGATTGAATCCAATCAACACGAGCAGCGTCACCGCTGCGCCGCCCAGCGCACTCCAGACGATCCCCTGCGAATAAAAAAGTGAGATAACAAGCACCGCCCCCATGTCGTCGACGATGGCCAGGGCAGTCAGCAGCACTTTTGCGCCGATTGGCGCCTGCGGAGCAATCAAATTGAGTGCGCCCAAGGCAAATGCTATGTCGGTTGCCATCGGAATGCCCCAACCGTGCGCACCCAGCCCGCGCAAATTGAAAACCAAATAGATCAGCGCGGGCACAACCATTCCACCGATTGCGCACGCGATTGGAAGCGCCGCCTGCCGGGCAGAGGACAACTCACCAGCTAGCAATTCTCGTTTGATTTCGAGCCCGACCAGAAGAAAAACACGGCCATCAGACCGTCGTTGATCCAATCGTGCAGGCTCAGCGAAAGCTCGTGAGGAGCGATCCCGAGCGTCAGCGGTATTTCCCAAAGATGGTTGTAAGCTGCGGACAACGGCGAATTGGCAATGGCGAGCGCGGCAAGACCGAATCCCAACAGGACGAGACCGCCAAGTGTCTCTGTGCGGAAAAAGCGCTGAAAGATCGTCAGCGGGATTTTTTCAACCGTGCTGGCATGTCAGTTCGTTAGGTTAGCAATTGCAAATGACCTGGTCATCCAAACCATTCGGGCAAGCGTTGTCTGGTGCCGCGTTCGGCGGAGATATGTGCAAGGCTAATTAGCTTCGCAACGCTAAATCGTCGAATCGTAAATCCGATGTAACGGTGTAACTATTTAGCTGATCCTGCCGCAAGATTATGTTCACGGGATTAATCGAAGAAGTTGGCACAGTTGTGGCCGATGCGCGCACGTGATCACGGCACGGAGCTGCAAATCGCCGCGCCGGGAACCGCCAGAGACAGCGTCGAACCCGGGGAGAGCATCGCCGTGAATGGTTGCTGTTTGACGCTAACTTCGTGCCGCAGCGATCGGCTTGAGTTTCGATCTGCTCGAGGAAACAATCGCTCGCACTAACCTCGACGAATTTACGGCAGAACAGCCCCGTAAATCTGGAGCGCGCGTTACGCGCTGACGGACGCCTCGGCGGACATTTCGTTCAAGGCCACGTTGATTGCGTCTCGCGCCATTATCGCGTTCGACACGAAAAGGCGCAGACTTCCGACTGGAAGTCGAATTGCCGGAAAACTCCAGGCATTATGTGGCTTCCAAGGGTTCGATCGCCGTCAATGGAATCAGTCTTACCGTTGCGGAAGTTCTTCCGAGAAGCTTTGCGGTGTGGATCATTCCCTACACCAAGCGCCATACCAACCTTGATCGTGCAACCATCGGCGATCTCGTAAATCTCGAGTTCGACATCCTGGCCAAGCTACGTCGAGAGAATGGTTGCGCCGTCCGTGACAAAGAATGATGGCGCGTCGCTCGACCAAGCGGCGTCCGCGGGTTGTCGGCGTAATCGCGTCGCGCGCCGATCTGGAGCGGGCAGTGCGGATGCGCAGGCCGCCGGATTTATTCGAACTGCGCTTGGATCGTCTGGCAGGCATGGCCGATGAAGTGGAAAAGGTGTTACCGAGGCTGCGCACGCCGCTCATCATCACAGCGCGAGACCCGCGCGAAGGCGGCGCTAACAAACTTCGGCTGCGGCAACGGCGGGATCTGCTCGCTCGATTCTTGAATCACGCCGATTATATCGACGTCGAGTTACGTTCAGCCCGTGCGCTGCGAGCCTTGCTCGCGATCGCCAAAACGAAAAAGGTCCGGCAAATCATTTCATTCCACGATTTCAAATCGACACCGAGCGCGCGAATCTTGGCGGCGAAAGCGCGCCAAGCCAGATCCCATGGCGCAGATATTTTCAAAGTTGCTACGCGCACCGACACGCCGATGGAACTCGGACGTTTGCTCGAGTTCATGACAAGCAGCCGTTGGAATGTCTCACTTGCCGTCATGGGAATCGGCAAACTCGGGGCGATTTCTCGTGTCCTGCTGGCGCGCGCCGGCTCGGTGCTGATTTACGCATCGGTCGCTGCCGCGACCGACGTCGAAGGCCAAATGTCGCTGGAACAAGTCCGCGCACTAGGATTCGGTCCGTGAGTCTATTCACCCTCGACGACTTGCCCTTTGCTCGACACGCATAAGGTACAGATGACGAACATCATGTCCTCATCCGTAACTTTACCCGAGCAATTACCCGTGATGCCGCTTCCGGGAGCGGTGCTGTTTCCACACGCGCTGCTGCCGCTTTACATTTTCGAGCCGCGGTATCGCAAGATGCTGGAGCACGCGCTTCGAACAGCATCGGATGTTTTGCGTGACGCTGGTTAAGCCGAGCTGCCCGGATTGGCATGCCCCCGAGGATTTTTTCCATCTCGCCACCGCCGGATTGATTCGCGCCTGTGTCGAACGCAGTGACGGCACGTCGAATTTGGTCCTGCAAGGTCTGCAACGTGTGCGCTTCACCAGTTTCGAACAGGAGAAGCCGTTTCCGATCGCCAGCATCGAGACCGTAGAATCGCGCGATGCCACTACCGTCGAGACCGAAGCGCTCGGCGCAAAAGTGATCGAGCTCTACGGCAGCCTAAAGCACGATCGCCGTCAGCTTCCCGCAAAACTGGATCGGTATCTTTCCGAATTGCGCGATCTGGAAATGCTGGCGGACCTAATGGCTTCGACGTTCGTGAACGATCCATTGCGCCGGCAACGCCTGCTCGAAGAACGCTCGCTCAATCAGCGCCTCCGTTTTCTCATCAGATATTTACGCGACGAGATCGGCAACGCCGCCGCGTAACGGATATGGAGTCGTTGGAGTCTTGCGTGAGTCATGCGTCATTACTTCGCACTCGCATTACTCGACTACTCGACTACAGCTCGGCAATCCGCGCATATTCTTCCATCACATAACGGTCGGTCATTCCCGCGATGTAATCGCAAACTGTGCGATGCAATCCCTCCTTCTCGACTCGTCGCATCGCGCCCTCGCCCAGTCTGTCGGGATCGGCAAGGTATGCTTCAAAAACGCGCCGCAGCATCTCGCAAGCGCGTTGGTTCACTTCCGCGACGCGCGGATGGTAATAGACATTTTGATACAAAAATTTCCGGAGCGCCCGATTCGCTTCGGCCAATTCATCGCTGTAACGAATAAGCGGCGCGGTTTGCCGGCGCACGTCGTCTGCGCTCTGCACGCCTGATTCCGCGATCGATTCCGCGCTGGTCGCAACCAGGTCGTGCACTTCGCGATCAATGATGTCGCGAATAATCAGCTTGTGCAGCTCCGGTTCGCGCGCGTCCCGTGTAACGCGCAAGCACTGCGCGATGACTGTTGCGCCAGACCTCGTTCTCCTCCAGTCGCGCCGGGGTCAAGATTTCAAAATCAAGCGCGTCATCGAGGTCGTGACTGTAATACGTGATCTCATCCGCCAGATCGGCAACCTGGCCCTCCAGCGATGGACAATCGTATTCTTCTCCTGACGGAGTGGGGAATTTGTAAGGTCGCTCATGCTTCCGCAGACCTTCACGCACTTCGAATGTCAGGTTTAAACCGGGAAAATCTGGATACGGCGTTTCGAGCAATTCGACCACGCGCACACTCTGACGATTATGATCGAACCCGCCGTGGTCGCGCATGCATTCGGCCAGCATCTCCTCGCCGGAATGTCCAAAAGGCGAATGGCCCAGATCGTGGCGCAAGCGCGATTGCTTCCGCCAGATCCTCGTTCAGCCGCAACGCGCGCGCGATGGTGCGGCTGATCGACGCCACCTCGATCGAATGCGTCAGGCGCGTTCGCAAATGGTCGCCGGTGCCGTTGAGAAAAACCTGCGTCTTGTATTCCAGGCGGCGGAACGCGCGCGAATGAATGATGCGCGCACGATCGCGCTGAAATTCGGTGCGATAGGCGTGACTCGGCTCACAGTGTTGCCGCCCGCGCGATTCGCCCGATTTTTGAGCAACGGACGCGAGCGCTGTGCGCTCCCCTCCTCCATTTGTTCGCGCGTCTTCCATTTTGCGCTCATTTATTCGGAGTGTAGAGGAACCCGGCGACTTCGGCTAGATCCGCTGGACGAAAGTGCGTTTCGAATTATTTGTCGATTCACCTATGAAAAAGCGCGAAACGAAAAAGCTCACGCCCGAACGCCTCCAGCAGTTCGGGTTCGCTTACGCGCCGCCGCTGATCATCAGCGCGGCCGTGAACAACAAAGTTTTTGATACGTTGCAGGGCGGACCGAAGACGGTTGAGCAACTCAAAAAGAAACTGGCGCGTCCGCGCGAGGCTTGCGTGCAATCATGGACGCGCTTGTCGGCTTGGAACTGCTGAAGAAAGATCGACAATCGAGATATTCTCTAACCCCAGAGAGCCAGGCATTTCTTATCAGCGAAAAACCGGGCACGCTCGCCGGATTTTTCGGATCGATTTTGCCGGTAATGATTTCGCGTTGGCTGCGGCTGACCGACATCGTGCGCGACGGACGACCGGCGGTCGCCGTGAACCAGGAAACCGAGGGCACTGAATTCTTCAGTCAACTCGTGGAGACGATCATCCCGATGAGCTATCCCGGCGCGCAGAAGCTTGCCGATCACCTGAAAGTCGCGAAGGCCAAAGAGCAGGTGCGCGTGATCGATCTTGCGGCCGGGTTCCGGAATCTGGGGAATCGCGGTGGCCCAGAAGTCGCCGCAAGTGCGGGTGACGGCAGTCGATTGGGCGGGGATGATTCCCACAACGAAACGCATCACTGAAAAATTTGGTGTGCGCGATCGTTTCGATTTCATCGAAGGCGACCTGTCAGAAGCGAACTTTGGCAGCGGCTACGATGTCGCGACGCTGGGGCATATTCTGCACAGCGAAGGCGAACAACGTAGTCGTCAATTGCTCAAGAAAACTTTCCGCGCTTTGAAGTCAGGCGGCACAATCGCCATCGCAGAATGGCTGGTGAATGACGACCGCACCAAACCGCTCCCCTCGCTGATGTTTTCCGTGCAAATGCTCGTCAACACCGAAAAAGGCGACACGTTCAGCTTTAACGAAATCAAAAAGTGGCTGGAGGACGCCGGCTTTAAAAAGTGCGGAAACTCGAAGCGCCCGGGCCATCACCGCTCATTCTGGCAACAAAACCGTAGCAGTGGCGTATTACGAATCTGCTTCTCATCCGCGCGTCGAAGTGTTTTGATTCGCGAGATGAAAAAACGAAAACGAAGTCGCGCTCAGAACCAAAGGCCCGGCCTGCCGCGAGAAACTCTGAGCGAAATGTTCCCTACCGTAAACCGGCGCTTCGCAGCGAAGCATTCGTCAGGGCTCTGATCGATGCAAAAGCGTGCCTCAATGATTCTGAAACTCTGCTCGCGCTTTTCAACGACGCAGCGAAAAAGGCAGCGGCAGTGCCGAGGGAGCCGTTCAAAGAATGTTGGCCTTATCTGCAAACCATGCTGCGCTTGGTTCGCGCCCATCATCGCGGCGAATACGATCAAATCCCTGACAACGCACTGCTGTGGATCGTTGCTGCTCTCAATTACCTGATCGATCCATTCGATTTGATTCCGGACGCAACACCGGTCCTCGGCTTCGTCGATGATGCAACCGTGATCGAATTTGTCACCGACAAAACCCGCCAAACGCTGGACGATTTCATGATGTGGGAAACCGCCGCAGTGTAGCCGTCGCCCTGTGGGCGACGCCATTTGTGCGAACCGCTCGCATCGAGGAGGCGCTTCGCACAGCGAAGCGGCTACAGATTTAGACCATTAGCAGCGCTGGGTTTTCCAGTAGGTGCCGCAGTTCCTTGAGATATTCGGCGCCGAGCGCGCCGTCGATGACGCGATGGTCGCAGCTCATCGTGATCGACATGCGATGGCCGACCATCACTTGATCGCAGTCGTCAACAACTGGGATTTTTGTGACTTTGCCTACGGCGAGAATGAAGCCCTGGGGTGGATTAATGACAGCCGAGAAACTGTCGATGCCCATGCCGCCGAGATTTGAGACGGTGAATGTGCCGCCCTGAAATTCTTCCGGTTTCATCCGCTTGTTACGGGCCCGATGCGCCAGGTCCTTGGCTAACGCGCTAATCTCGCGAAGCGATTTGTCTTGCGCCGCGCGAATGACCGGTGTCAGCAGTCCGTCTTCGATCGCAACCGCGACGCCGAGATCGACGTCCGCGTACTGCACGATTGCGTCGTCGTCGAATGAGGCATTCACACGCGGCACCTTCACCGCAGCCATGACCGCGGCTTTCAAAACAAAATCGTTCACCGTGATCTTCGCAGCATCCGCGCCTTCGCCCGCGGATTTCAATTCCTCACGCGCTTCCATCAGCGGTCCCGCATTAATGTCGATCGTGAGATAGAAGTGTGGAACCGGGCCGAGACTCTCGACCAGCCGTTGCGCGATGATTTTGCGCATCCCGGAAAGTTGAATGCGCGCACTCTCGCCAGGTTTAACCGGGAGCGGCTCTCGTCTGTCAGCGTTTGGCGCGGCGCGCGCCAGCGCCCGCGGCTACAGATTTTCGCCGCAGCGCGAACGTCGGTTTCGGTAACGCGCCCGTCCGGTCCTGTTCCTTTCACGGTGGAAAGATCCACGCCAAGTTCCGCTGCGATTCGGCGCGCAACAGGCGACGCTTTCACGCGGGCTTCTTCGGGTTTCTGTTCTCTCGCCTGAGGCTTTTGTTGCGTCGTCTCAGCTCGGGCGGCTGACACAGCCGCCCCTACATCTTGTTGCTGCGGCGGCGCAGTTTCTTTTTCTGCGGCCTCTGCCGGCGCAGGTTTTTCCGTTTCCGCTTGCGGCTTCTTTTCTGCTACGGCTTCCGGCTTCTTTTTCTGTGTTCGGCGCTTCCTGTTTCGGTGCTTCCTCGCCTTCTCCGCGGATGAACGCGATTTTATCGCCGACATTCACCTTGCCGCCTTCCTGGACGTAAATTTCGGTGAGCGTCCCGTCCTCGGGTGACTCCCATTCCATGGTCGCCTTGTCTGTCTCGATCTCGGCGAGCACTTCGCCGGCCGAGACCTGGTCGCCCTTCTTTTTCTTCCACGCGACGAGAGTGCCCTCGGTCATCGTGTCGCTGAGTTTGGGCATCTGGATTTCAGGCATAAGAAGTGATGAGAGGTTTCACGCGTAGCAGACCTGTTTCACGGCGGCGACGAGTTTTTCGGCGTTCGGCAGGACGGCGTGCTCCAAGTGTTCATTGTATGGCATCGGGACATCTTCCTGTGATACGCGTAGAATCGGCGCATCCAGCTCATCGAAAATATCTTTTTGAATCCGGTAGCAAATTTCTGCGCCGACACCGCAGAACGGATGGTCCTGTTCAACAATCACCACGCGATGCGTTTTCGCGACAGAGTCGAAAATCGCCTTCTCGTCGAGCGGTTTAATCGAGCGCAGATCGACGATCTCGGCGGAAATATCTTCCTCTTCGAGTTGAGCCGCGACTTTCAGCGCGATCGGAACAGTCTGCGCGTAACAAATGACGGTGACATCGCTGCCTTCGCGTTTCACCTCCGCTTTACCCAGCGGGATAAGCAGTTCTTCATCGGGCGGCTCGACCATTCCCTTCGAGCTGTAAAGCAGTTCCGCTTCGAGGACCAACACCGGGTTGTCGTCGCGCACCGCGGTTTTCAACAAACCCTTTGCATCGCGCGGCGTCGCCGGCGTGCAAACTTTCAGGCCGGGCACACTGGCATAAAAATTTTCTGTGGCGTGCGAGTGCGTCGCTCCAAGCTGATGCGCCGGGCCGTTCGGTCCACGAAACGTAATCGGGATATTGAATTGGCCGCCTGACATCATGAACATGTTTGGCGCGTTGTTCACCACCTGGTCGAAAGCCACCAGTGAGAAGCTGAACGTCATGAACTCAATAATTGGTCGCAGCCCGACCATCGCTGCGCCGATGCCCAAACCGGCGAATCCGTTCTCGCTGATCGGCGTATCGATGATGCGTCTCGGACCAAAGCGCTGCAGCAACCCGGCGCTCACTTTGTACGCTCCCTGATATTCGGCGACTTCTTCGCCCATCAGGAAAACGTTGGGATCACGCTCCAGCTCTTCAGCGAGCGCTTCATTCAACGCCTGGCGATACGTGATTTCTCTCACGACTTAGCTCCGTTGAAATACACGTAATCGTAGAGTTTCTCGACCGGTAGCTCCGGACTTTCTTCGGCGAACTTTACCGCGGCCAGCACTGTTTCCTTCGCACGCTTGTCGAGCTGATCGAACTGTTCGTTCGTCAATTTTCCCTCGCGCGTAAGCTGCGCGCGCAGACGTATGATCGGATCATCAAGGCGATATTTTTCGAGTTCGTCCTTGGTTCGGTAACTTGCGGGATCCGACATGGAATGGCCACGATAGCGATACGTGCGCACTTCCAGAAACGCCGGATGCGATTCTTTCCGGATCGAATCGGCGACCTCAGCGACTTTGTCGCGCACTTCGCGGAAGTTCATTCCATCGACGATCTCACCGGGGATATCGTAACCTTCCGCCCGATCGACGATTTGCTTGAGCGATGTTGATCGTTTCACCGATGTGCCCATGGCGAAAAGATTGTTTTCACAAATGAAAATGATCGGCAGCCTGTACAGCGCGGCGAGATTCAACGCTTCGTGGAACGACCCTTGATTGATCGCGCCGTCGCCGAAGAAGCAAAGCGTGACGCGATCCTCGCCCCGGTATTTGATTGCAAAGGCCAACCCAACTCCCAGCGGTACATGCGCGGCTACGATCGCGTGGCCGCCATACATGTTGTGTCGCTTGTCGAAAAAATGCATCGACCCACCGAGCCCGCGCGAGCAGCCGGTCTCTTTTCCAAAAAGCTCCGCCATGCATGCATTCGCGCTCGTGCCCCGGGCCAAGGCATGCCCGTGATCACGGTAAGCAGTGATTACGTAATCATCCGGCCGCACGGCAGCGATCGCCCCGGTCACGACGGCTTCCTGACCAATGTAAAGGTGACAAAAGCCGCCAATCTTCTGCGCTTGATACTGCTGACTGGCGCGTTCTTCGAAGCGCCGGATCAACAGCATTAGCGAGAGCATCTCGACTTCGTCGCGCTGCTCCACCGGCTGCATAATCAATTATCCAGCAGCAACAGGACGGAACTGCGAAGCGCGTTCCCGCGATCTCCCCATGCTTCGGCCGGCGTTCATGCAAACAACAAAAAGACCAGTAAAAATAAGATCGCTGACGAGTGAATTGCGGAAAAACATCCAGGTCGGTGTCGCGCTGTATTGAGGCAAACCAACGGTCAGCGACTGAATCAGCCCCGCAAAATTTTTCGCGTATCCGGGATCGCTCAACCACGAGAACGTGTTCGTGATGACGTAGAACATCGTGGAAGCAACAATCGATGCAGGCAAAAGCGTCTTCAGCGACGCTCGACTCTGCAAAAGAAGCCCGAGGCATCCGACAAGCGCCAGCGCGCCGTAACGGACGAGAATTTGCGGATCGAGCAGCGGCGCACCATAGCGAAGATTAATGATCACGTCGGAAATGAATAACGTCAGCAGCGGCACCGAGAACTTGTATTTTCTGGGGAAATAGGCAGCGCTACACAGAGCAATCGCGGCGAGTGGCGCGAAGTTAGAAAGCCAGCCCGCCCCGGAATGAATCAGCAAACCTGTCGTGACCCGATAAACGACAACTGACAAAACGAGTAGAAGCGCGGGAATCATTCCACAGAATCTATCCGGCCACTAAGATATGCAACGAGCATTTGGAACTCGTCATTCCGAGCGCAGTCGAGGAATCCCGTAGCATGACTCAAAGTGAACTTTCGCGGGATCCTTCGACTGCGCTTCGCTCCGCTCAGGATGACAGCTCGCTTATTTCGCCGCGAGCGCTCTTGTTCAGCCGCGCCTTGCGACGATTGGCCGCGTTGCGATGAATGACCCCACTCTTGGCCGCTTTGTCGATAGCAGAAATCGCCGCGCGAATCTGATCGGCGGTGCGCTCTGGCGCTGAGCGGATTTGTTTTTGCAGTCTGCGCAGGTGCGTCTTAACGCTTCGATTATGGGCCGCTCGTCTAAGCGTCTGTCGGGCACGTTTACCGGCTGATCTCGTGTTGGCCATCGGCGATCAAGAATTTTATCGAGCGAACGCCCGCTAGCGCGCTTGTTATAAGCGTTTGTTCGCTGCGAGTTTCGCTTTTTGCCGGGCGCCGGCAAGCGCTCCAGCCGTCCGCATTTGTTCTACGGTGAGTGAGCTGGAAGGTGGCATCGCGAGCGTGGTGGCACTTATCTGCGGTGGCGGCTGCGGCGTTACGTTTGCAGCCTTCGTGGCAGTTATCTGCGGTGGCGCCTGCGGCGTCACCTTTGCAACCGTCGTGGCAGCTATCTGCGGTGGCGCCTGCGGCGTTACCTTTGCAACCTTCGTAGCCGTTATCTGCGGTGGCGGTTGCGGCGTTATGTTTGCAGCGACGACACCGCCGCTCATTTCCTGACGCGGCTTCGTCTTTTCCATTTTGGGCAACCGATCAGGAATAATTTGCACTACAGCACCGAGTGGCAGCTGGTCGTAAAGCTCGGCGACGTCCTTCGATTTCATGCGGATGCAGCCGTAACTTGCGGGCTGACCGATTTTCTTTTCCTCGGGCGTGCCATGAATATAAATGCAGCGTTGAAACGCGTGCGCGTTCTGCGCCTCGAGTCCGCGCAGCCAGATGATGCGCGTAGTGATGGGGTCGCGGCCAGGAGCGTTGGGCTGAAGAACTTCACCCGTTAACCGCCGCTTATGGAAAACAGCGCCGACCGGCACGTTGTCGCCGATCTTTTTTCTACCGCCAAATAACCGAGAGGAGTGGTCATTCGTCCCCACGCGTCGCCCAAGCCGAACATTGACGTTGATATTGGATAGGTCGCCACTTTGCTGCCGTTGCGCATGAAGCACCAGCTTCTGATCACGGACGCTGATGATCACCTGGTTCGAAGTGTCCAGCGGCGCGATCGCAAACGCGGACGTAGCTGAGATTACACTAAGAATGAGTGCAACGGGCCGAAGCATTGGCCGAATCTTTTACTCGACAATTTCGATTTGTCACGCGGGAATTGTGGCCCGCGCCCGTGAACTGCCAAGATTAAATTTTGACCAACCACTCAAGAAGGAGCTGAGACAGACGTAGAGGAATCCACCCTGAAACATCAGCAGAAACGGGACCGAGAAAATTGCCGGTGCATGATGGCATACACGACGAAGTAGCTGAAATAGATGGCAAACGCCAGCTCCGCGAGCGGGAGCGCCGACTTGAGCGGCCGGTACTTACAGCTTCGCCATGGCTGCGACTTGCGTTCAATTCCGTAGCTTTGGCGTCCGCGTAAAATCCGATTTGTGGTTAATCATCGCTTCGAGCACTGCTCGCGCGTTGTTGAGCGAGAGACCGATTCCTAATGCAAGCAAACATGGCAGGAAAAGGAGTTCTTTGATCCATGTTGCGCGGATGCAACTCGCGCTGGGCACAAATGTAAAAAGCCCGACCGACGCCGATGCTGCGAGAAAGATCGGAATGTCGACCAGCACTGTGCGAACCCAGCCAACCGGAGGTCCACCGCTGGAAGGATATAAAAGGACGCAAAGAATTGCCAGCAGCAGGTAAGCGAAATTCGACATCAAATGCCCGGTGGCTTCCAGCTTAATTCGAAAGGGTAGCCGGCTTCGCCAAACGCTCGGCAACAACTTCTTGCATGTCTGGACTGAACCCTTCGTCCAGCGATGCTGCTGAGACTTGAACCCATTCATGTCTACCGGCAGCTCCGCCGGAGTGACGACGTCAGAGAGATAAATGAACTTCCAGCCCTTAAGTTGCGCCCGATAGCTCAGATCGAGGTCCTCGCACAACGTATCATATTGCCAGCCGCCGCTCTGCTCGATGCATGAACGGCGCCACAGCCCGGCTGTCCCGTTGAAATTGAAAAACCGGCCGCTGCGGCTACGCGCGATTTGCTCAAGCAAAAGATGTCCATCCAAAAGATCGCCTGCATGCGTGTGAGCAGCGAATAGCCGCGGTTCAAATGCCCCCACCGCGTTTGAATCATTCCAACTTTTGGATCGGTAAAGAAATGGACGGTGCGTTTGAGCAGGTCCTTTTCCGGAACAAAATCGGCGTCGAGGATGCAAAGAAACTCGCCCTCCGCAGCAGCGAGTCCGACCCCGAGGGCGCCAGCCTTAAAGCCGGTCCGATCAGTCCGATGGATCCGCTGGACGTTGAAACCGCGCTGGCGCAATTCCTCCGCACACGCCGCGGTGATCTCGCGTGTCTCATCCGTTGAATCGTCCAGCACCTGGATTTGCAGAAGCTCCTGCGGATAATCGAGTTCGCTCACGGAACGGAGCAGCCGCTCGGCCACGTACACTTCATTGAAAATCGGCAACTGCACCGTCACTTTCGGCAGTTTCTCAAAGTAGCGGGCCGGAACCGGCGGCCGCTTCCGGTTTTTCAAATACAAATAAATGATGAAATAGCGATGGATCCCATAAGCGGAAAGCCCGATGAGCACGCTCAGGTAACAAGTCGACCAGATAATATGTCCGATGCTTTCTTGCATGGAGATTGCTATGGCTGCGAATGGATGACGCAGTCAGGCCGACATGATGCTATTTCCATCAGTTGCGTCAATCCAAAAATCAAACGGTTGCCGGTGAAAACCGCCGTCACATCGTGTTGATATACAGCAGTCTCTTATCGGTTCGCAATTGCGACGCCCGTCGGTTTGGCGATCTCGCTGTTCACCGGGCACTGTGCGTCTGAAAATCGGCTGAATCTCCGCGGCAATTCCTCCTTGCCTGAGACGAGTCAGCAGGTTAACGGTGACTCAGTCGGTTTTCTGCTAAACACCGGCATTTTATTGGGAAATTTCATGACGAAACGAAGGCGCGAGCGTTTCGAGCGTTCAAAGATCATTATTCCGATTCTGCTGGCGGGATGGATCCCGTCAGTCCTGACGCTGATCGTTTCCTACACGATCCTGCGCGACACGTTGGAATCACGCATTTTGCGAGACCGGCAAACGCTGGTGCAATTGCTTGGACACGTGGTCGGAACCGATCTCAGCCGTAGCAGCGCCATTATCAACTATTACGAGAGCCTTCCTGAGGTCGCCCGGATTCTCAGTTCGCCGAATCCCGCGCCGTGCCGCCCAACAGTGGGTTAACTCCGCCTTCTATTCGCATCCAAACGTTGACGGGATGTTCCTCGCTGCAGCCGGATGGCGCTTTGCTCGGCATCAATCCCGACGACGCCCGAATTGGTCGGCAAAGACTTTGGGGCGAATTACTGGCGTGAAGAAGCGGCTGCATCGGACCAACCGGTCGTGTCGTCGGTTCATCCGAGGTTCTCCGATGACCGCCTTGTCAGCCGACATTGTCGCCGCTATTCGGGCTCCTGACAGGACGGTTCTTGGATTCGTTGGCGACTCGGTTCTTATAGAACGAATTGGCAAGCGATTGTCCACTATCGAGTTTTCCGATCGCTTCGTTTTCCAGGTCCTCGACCAAAACGGTGCAGCGCTTTTCGCCAACGATTTCAAGCCAAATCCGCGTGCCGACTTCACGCCTGAGAGCGGCGAGTTGCTCAACAAGATTCGGCCAAAGCAAGAGTGGACACTTCGAATATCGCAACAACCTTTATTCCTTCAGCCGCATCGAATCGACTGGTTGGGTGGCATTAGTGGAGCAACCGCTCTCCGTGGCTTACAAACCGGTTCATGATCTTCTCGGGCGAATGACGGTCTTAACAGCCTGGCTGGTTGTTCTGACGGGTGTGTTCGCCTGGCTGGGCAGCCGGTTCTACCAACGGCAACTGGAATCAAAGCAGCAACTCGAGCGTGAGGTTATCTTCAACGAGAAAATGCTGGCGAACATGCCTGGCGGGATCGCTCTAGTCGATCCAGTTTCTCGCCGGTTTCTGCATGCCAACGATGCATTTGCCCGGATGGCTGAACGTTTCGGAGAGCTGCCGGCGGGTCGCGACATTACCGAAATCACCTGCGATGATGTAAAGATTGCGCCTCCCGGGGCAGTTGAGCGGGTCCTTAACTTTGGAACGCCGTTTCAACTGATCGAGCACCCGTTGAAAGATAAGTCAGGCGTAACGCATTTCCTCGACATCAACCTGCTCCGACTGCAAGGGGCGAAGGAAACCGTCCAAGGCGTGCTTTATCTGGTGGAAGACAAGACGCGCGATGTCACGCTGCGCCAGGAGTTGATTGCCGCAAACGCCGCGAAGGACCAGTTCCTGGCACAACTATCTCACGAGTTGCGCAGTCCTCTCACGCCCGTGATCGCCATGGTGGGAGAACTCGAAGCCGAGGTGCCGGATTCCAAGCCCGTCAAGGAAGCGCTTGAGGTGGTCCGCCGAAATGTCGAATTGGAAGCACGCCTCATCGACGATTTGCTGGACATCACTCGCATCTCGAAAGGCAAACTCCAACTAAGCTTCGAACCTATTTCCATCCATCAAATCCTCCAGCGCGCTTACGAGATATGCCGTGCCGAAATCGAGGCAAAAAACCTCGAAGTGAACTTTGCACTTCGCGCGGTTCACACCTACGTGGAAGGCGATCCAGCACGCTTGCAGCAGGTTTTTGGAACCTGATCAAGAACAGCGTCAAGTTCACCCCGGAAAAAGGCCGCATTAGCATCGAAACTCTGAATCCGGCGCCGGACAAGATCGAGGTACGCGTTATCGACACCGGGATTGGCATTGAGTCCGAAACAATCGACAAAATTTTTGACGCGTTTGAACAGGGACAGAGTGATATCACCCGCCGGTTTGGAGGACTCGGGCTTGGTCTGACGATTTCAAAGACGTTGATCGACGCGCATGGCGGACACATTCGCGTCCAAAGCTCCGGAAAAATCAAGGCGCCATTTTTACAGTCGAGCTAAACACCGTTGAAAGCCCGATCGAGCGGGATGGGCACGGGGAGGATCGACCAGCTGATCGGAAACCGGATGCCGCAGTTTTGAGTCACCGGCGCGTCCTGCTGGTAGACGATCATCACGATACCTGTCTCGGCATGAAAAGAATGCTGGAACGCCGCGGCTACCAGATCACCGTTGCCCATTCCGCTGAGCAGGCTGTGGAGAAAGTCCGTACACAGGAATTCGACTTGCTCATCAGCGACATCGGATTGCCCGATCGCAGCGGCTACGAGTTAATGCGCGAAGTGCGTCTCAACAAACGTTTGCCGGGGATCGCTTTGAGCGGTTTCGGCAGCGAACAGGATGTGAACCAAGCCAGAGAAGCAGGTTTCGCTGAACATCTGACGAAGCCGATTAATTTTGAGCGCTTGGAGAAAACGATCCAGAGCTTGCTCTCCTGACTCGTGAGGATAGACAATCCGGTCCTGCGAATCTGGTTCGCAGACGCAATCGTCCGATCAGATCCAGTTATTCGCCAGCGTGCGCGCCGACCTCTGCCTTAACCTTTCGCTCGTCCGCTTCTTTTAATTGGCGAGAGAGCTTTTCCACGCGTTGCCGCATGATTTTACCCGCCTTGAACTTCACCGTCGCACGCGGCGGAATGACGAAACTGCTACCCGGTTGATTAGGGTTTCGTCCGATCCGCGGTCTGGTAAGGCGCGGTAGAAACACGCCGAAGTTTCTCAACTCAACCGGAATATTGTTGGCCAGGCTGTCGGTGATTTTATCGAGGGTCTTTTGCACCACATCGAAGACCTGATGCTGAACCATCCCGGTCTGATTGCTGATCGACACCACAATGTCGCGCTTGGTTAATTTCGCCATATCTATTTAAGTAATCGTTCCTTGTGACTCTGCCGGTGGCCAAATGAAGCACAAAAAGCAATTTTTGAAGCCGGCATTTCAACGCTTCAGTTGCTAACTTTTGGCGAGGTGCGCCGTCGCCAATCTTCGCGAGCTGGCGGCGCGGCGTAATGCTCCGGAGCAATCTCATGCGCGGTGCGGAAATGGACTTTCGCCACTTCGCGCAGTGCCTGTGGCCCGTTCAGTTCGACTAGCTTTTTGCAGTCTCTTTCACCCCGGGAGATACGCCGCGTTCCAATCGCATACCGAGTTCTTTGCCTTTGCGTTCGAGCCAATTGATGAATCCCTCACGCGCGATGATCGATGCCGCCGCCACCGCGATGTCGGATTCCGCTCGCGGCCGTTGCTCAAGGACAATGTTGCGCCCATGCCTCATCAAGGACTCCTTGATTACGCGCGCGTCGGCGAACTGGTCCGATAAAGACCGCGGGCAGCCCGGCTTTCGCGCCAGCAAATTCTCGATCACCCGTGCGTGCCCCCATCCGAGAAGCCGGTTCAAATTGCCAAACTTCTCGTATAGCTCGTTGTACTTGGCCGGGCCGATCAGAACCGTTTCCACCAGACCTTGTGAAGTTTTCCGAATCGTGTCCGCCAGCGCGCGAATCCGCGCATCGGAGCTGATCCGCTTGCTGTCCACGACGCCGCCGTCGAGAAGCTTGCGCGCGATACCACGATCAACGTAGACCCCCGATATTACCAAGGGCCCGAAGAAATCGCCCTTCCCGCTCTCGTCCACACCGAAATGCGGCTCGAACATTTCGGGCGAGTGCACTTCTTCGTAGCCGAGCTTCGCTTCGCCCAGAACTTTAGGCTCCAATTCGAATTGCACGAACTCCTCGACGCCCCGGCCCTGCACCAGCACCTTTGGTCCTTTCTCGTAGACCGCCACGCTCAGCTTGTTCTTTTGCGCAAAAAAATGGTCCACTCCTTCGGCGCGAACTCGAACCCGGACTCCTCGAGCAAAGCTGCGAAGCTTTCTCACTTGCTCAGTGCGTAAGCGCGATGCGTGTATGAATTCATTCGAAAACGCCGAACGATTAACGCTCAGATGCACAACTCTGAGATTCAGAACTGGACGTTCAGCGATTCAGCGTCGAACAATCCGCTGCTAATCTGTGTGCATCTGCTGGCTATCCAATCGGCCAATTTTCGTCGCTCGCCTGTTGCGCTGGTATCGTCGGCATGGGCGCGATCTCCCCTGGCGCCGGACCCGCGATCCGTACGCAATCCTCGTTTCCGAGTTCATGCTCCAGCAAACGCAGGTCGCCACCGTCATCCCGTATTATCACAAGTGGCTCCGCAGGTTTCCCGATTTCGCCTCACTGGCGCGCGCTTCGGAAAATGAGGTGCTTCGCGCGTGGCAAGGCCTCGGCTATTACGCTCGCGCGCGAAATCTCCACGCCACAGCAAAAACGGTTATGGATCGACATGGCGGAAACTTCCCACGGGGATCGAGCAAATGCGACAACTTTCCGGAATCGGGAAATACACCGCGCACGCAGTGGCCAGCTTTGCCTTTAATCAATCGGTTCCGATCGTCGAAGCGAACACCGGTCGCGTTTTGGCGCGGCTTTTCAATTTGCGCGAATCAATCGATTCCGACGCTGGGCCGGCGAACGCTTTGGCAACATGCAGCGAGTCTTCTCCCAAAATCCGATGCCGCGACTTTCAACTCCGCACTTCTCGATCTTGGCGCGCTCATTTGCGTAGCCCGGAAGCCGAAATGCGATGTGTGCCCGGTTAAAGCGTTTTGCCGCGCAAAAATCCGGCTGCACTCCCCGTAAGAAATTCGAGACCCGAAACGAAACGACTCATCGAAACGCATGCATTAATCGTTAGGCGCGGCCGGATTCTGCTCGAGCAATCCCGCCACCGATGGCGCGGAATGTGGATCTTGCCGCCGCTCGAACCTGACTGCTTAGAGCAGCCGCGTTTTCAGCGACGGCCAGTTTATGAGTCCGTGTTTCCATTCACCCATCATCGAGTCACGCTTTCTGTGTATCGTCGCCCTGCGCCAAAGCGAATCGCTCCCGGACAGCAGTGGTTTGGATCGATCGAGGAGGTCGCAATGCCTTCACCCCACCGGCGCGCAGCGCAAAGCTTGATCCAAACGCTCGTTGAACGTTGAACATTTCTCTGCGATAAGCTTTCGACGTATGCGAAGCATGACTGGATACGGTCGTGGCGAGACCGATCACGACGGAACAAAATTTACTGTCGAGCTAAATTCCGTGAACCGGAAACAGAGCGACGTGGTGATCAATTTGCCGCGCGATCTCGTTGAGCTCGAGCCGCGCATTCGCCAGACAATCAACGAAAATATTTCGCGCGGTCGCACGAACGCGACGGTCAGTCTTCACAGCGGCGCGAACGGCGCGCGGAAGCTCGCGCTCAATACGGAACTCGCCCGCTCGTATCACGAAGCGATGCGCGCGTTGCAAAAGGAATTGAACGCGCCCGGCGAGATCACCATCGCCACCATCCTGCAAGCGCCCGGCGTGATGCGGTTTCCGGAAGAAGCCCTGAATCCCGAAGATACATGGCCGGCAGTCGAACGCGCTCTGCGCGCCGCGCTCGCAGATCTGATAAAAATGCGGGAACGCGAGGGCAAACATCTGGCCAAGGATTTGATTCACCGTCTCAAAGCAATTCGAAAAAACTCAAGGAAGTCCGGGCACTGCATCCCGACGTGGTGAAACGGTATCGCGCAGCGCTGCTCGATCGGATACAAAAGCTGGGCTGCCGCTGGCTAACGAGGACGAGCGCGTCTTGAAAGAAATTACGTTCTTTGCCGATCGCGCTGATGTATCGGAAGAGCTGACGCGACTTGAGAGTCATCTTGCTCAATTTGCCCATCATTTGCGCAGCAAAGAGCCGGTTGGGCGCACACTGGAATTCATCACGCAGGAGATTTTTCGCGAACTCAACACGCTCGGAGCGAAAGCGAATGACGCTGCAATCTCCCAACGCGTCATCGGCTGCAAGGCCGAACTGGAGAAGATCCGCGAGCAAGTTCAAAATCTTGAGTAACCGATTCAGCCGGCACGGAATTCTCTTCGTCATTTCCGCTCCATCGGGCGCGGGAAAGACCACTGTCGTTCAAGCGCTGAGAAAAACCGGAAACTTTTTTATTCCGTCTCCTGCACGACGCGAGCGCCACGGGCCGGTGAAATTGACGGCGATACATTATCGATTTCTTTCCGCACGCAGATTTTCATCGCACAAACTCGAAGCCGGCGATTTTCTGGAGCACGCGCAGGTGCACGGAGATCTATTACGGCACATTGCGCGAGCCGGTGCTGATCGAATCTGAAAAACGGCGTCGACGTCCTGATCGACATCGACACGCAAGGAGCCGCCACCATCCGCAATTCTGACGATCCGATTGTTCGGCAGGCGTTGGCGGACATCTTCATCATGCCTCCTGATGTTGAAGAGTTGCGGAGGCGATTGATGAAACGCGGAACCGAAACCGCGCAGCAGATCGAGTCGCGTCTCGCCACCGCCATGCGAGAAATGGAATTATGGCGCGATTACCGTTACACTATCGTCAGCGGTTCAGTCGAAGAAGATCTCGAAAACGTCCGCAACATCATGTCTGCTGAAACGTTCTTGAGCAGGCGGCTGACGCCAAATTGATCGATATGGCTGCGATGGAGAAAAGTTCCAGACGTAAGTTGGAGAAAACCAATCCCCGAAAAGTGGTGGACATTCCCGCTGGCAGGAAATCGGTCGTGCTCGGCGTCACTGGATCGATCGCCGCGTACAAATCCGCAGAGCTTGCGAGTCTGCTGGTCAAACAAGGTCACGAAGTTTTCGTGGTGATGACACACGACGCGGCCGAATTTATTTCGCCGCTCACGTTGCAGACGCTGTCGAAAAATCCGGTGATCGACGAGCTTCTTCGACGAAAAGGAAAGCTGGCGACCGGGCCACATTGAGCTTGCGGACCGCGCGAACCTGCTGCTGATCGCGCCCGCAACTGCGCACATAATCGCCGAGCTCGCGCACGGTCTGGCGGGTCATCCGCTGGCGGCCATCGCGCTCGCCACCCGCGCGCCGATTCTGATCGCGCCGGCGATGAACGGAAAAATGTGGGCGCATCCCGCGACGCAGGAGAACGTGGAAAAACTCAAAGCGCGCGGCGTAGAATTCATCGGGCCGGAAGAAGGAATGCTGGCGTGCGGATACGAAGGACTCGGCCGGTTGTGGAAAGTGAACGAGATCGCGTTCCGCGCGGAATTTCTTCTTACCCGGCACGACAAACTGATCGCGTGACATTTCTCATCACCGCCGGTCCGACGCGCGAACCGATCGATCCAGTTCGTTACATCTCCAATCGTTCGTCCGGGAAAATGGGCTACGCCATCGCCGAAGCAGCATTGGATGCCGGGCACGACGTGATTCTAATTTCCGGTCCGGTGAATCTCGCGCCGCCGCGCAATGCCAAATTCATTTCCGTTTCGACAAGTGACGAAATGTTCGACGCCGTTCATCGACACGCGGACGAGTCGGACGTTTGCGTCCTCTGCGCTGCGGTGGCGGATTACAAGCCGGCTCAAGTCTCGCCGGTAAAAATCAAAAAACGCGCCGCTGAAGTTTCGCTCGAATTAATTCCCACGCGCGACATTCTCCAGTCGTTAGGCCGGCGACAGAATCGCAAATTTCTTCTCGTCGGGTTCGCCGCGGAAACGGATCACCTCGAAGCAAACGCCACGAAAAAACTGCGCGAAAAGAATTGCGATATCATCGTCGCGAACGATGCGCGCATCGGAATGGAGACCGACGAAAATGAGTTGCTGATTCTGTTTCGTGATGGCGAAACGAAGAAAATTTCACGCGCGCCAAAAACATTTCTCGCGCGCGAGCTGGTGAAAATTTTTCAAAATTCGCAACAAAAACGTTTGACAAAAAAATGTGATGATTACTGAACGCACATAAGTGAAGTCATTCCCAACTCTTCACAATGCCCCGCGCGTTGCGGATTGAAAGGGGGAATTAGTCGATGGCAAAGAAAAAAGCAGCAAAGAAAAAAACAGCGAAGAAAAAGAGGCACTAAGCCCGATCGCTGTGTTAACGGCCCCGAATTTCTTCGGGGTCACAACCCTAACTTCAACCCGGGAGGAGAATTTATTTCCCTCCCGGTTTTTTTATGCGTCCGACATGTGGTCATTCCGAGCGGAGTCGAGCGAACCGCGCGGCAAGATCTCAACGGCATCGCCTTGCGGATCTTTCGGACTCCTCGACTTCGCTCAGGAATGACAAATTCGGTGTTTTCAATCGTGCACTTTGTATTCTTTGTGCGACGTAATGCTTCCCGATGAAGCATTACCTCGATGCAGCGGAGAACGCCGCCCGCGCTGCCGGTAAATTATTGCGCGAAAATTTTCAGCGGCAGCAGCGCGTCAAGGCTGTCGCGGCGCACGACATCAAACTGGAGATCGATGTTCAGGCGCAGGAGTTAATTAGCAAATTGCTTCTCGAAGAATTTCCCGCGCACGCGCTTTACGGCGAAGAAGGGATCGTGGGAGATCAGTCCAGCGACCATCAATGGATTGTCGATCCGCTGGATGGAACGGTGAATTATTTCTACGGCATTCCTCATTTTTGCGTTTCCATCGCGCTGCGCCTGCACAAGGAGATCGTCGTTGGCGTGATTTACGATCCCATTCGCGGCGAGATGTGGACCGGACAACGAGGCGAGGTTTCGAAATTGAATGGAGCTCCGATCCATGTGAGCGATCGCGCGGAGCTCGCCGAAGCCGTTATCTCGATCGGTCTCGCCAAAACCGGAGAGACGATCAACACGAATTTCCCGCTGCTTCAGCAAATGATTCATCGCGTGCGCAAATGCCGCGTGCTCGGCAGCGCGGCGCTCGACATGGCTTACGTGGCGTGCGGACGATTCGACGCATACATTGAAACGGGAATCAGCTTGTGGGACATCGCCGCGGGTTCGCTCCTGGTTGAAAACGCCGGTGGAACTGTCGATCTTCGCCCGCGCGAGAACATGAAAGACAAATACAGCATCGTCGCGTCAAACGGTCTGATCGATTTGAAACTGTAATGAATGACGAAGTCATTGCAATGCGAACGCAGCGCGATGCTCAAGTGACGAGCGGTCGGCAGCTGTTCGCATTCGGATTTCGTCACGCATTTAACGATTCGATGCATTCGACATTACGGCATTTGCCCATGATCCGCTCCGGCATCGGTTACGACATCCATCGTTTCGCCGACGGACTGAAACTGATATTAGGCGGCGTCGAGATCGCGCACGCGCGCGGACTGGAGGGACACTCAGACGCCGACGTTCTTTCGCACGCGATCGCCGACGCGTTGCTCGGCGCGATCGGCGCCGGCGACATTGGCCAGCATTTTCCAAACACCGACGAATCGATTCGCGGCATCAGCAGCATGGAGATTTTGAAGCGCGTCGGCAATTTGCTCGCACGAGAAAAACGCGCGCGTGATCAATGTCGATGCGACGGTGATCGCCGAGGCGCCCAAACTCGCCGCCGCACGGTCCGGCGATGCGACAAAACATTGCGGCAGCAATCGGTGTGAGCGAATCCGACGTGAGCGTTAAAGCGACGACGAACGAAAAGCTCGGCCCAATCGGGCAAGGCGAAGGCATCGCCGCAATCGCCATCGCCACAGTCGATATACTCGGTAGCGGCGATTGACCTCAATCGCCGTGGCGGTTCAGGTGAACCGCCGCTACCGTACTGCACATGGCGTTGCGATTCTTTAATACCTACTCGCGCGAAATTGAGGAATTCGAGCCACGCGATCCGACGGCGCGTCCAGTCAGAATGTATACGTGCGGGCCGACCGTTTACAGCCGGGCGCACATTGGAAATTTCCGCGCCTACATCTTCGAAGATTTGCTTCAGCGGCACTTGGAACTGCGCGGCTACAAGGTGCATCGCGTGATGAACATCACGGATGTGGAGGACAAGACGATTCGCGGCGCGCGCGAGGCCGGCGTTCCGCTGCAAAAGTTCACAGAACAATTCAAAGAGGCTTTCTTCGAAGACGCCCACACGTTGCGGATCAAGCGCGCGGACGAATATCCGGCCGCGACCGACCAACGTTACATCGACAGAATGATCGAGATGATCAGTGCGCTGATTTCAAAAGGGCTCGCTTACCAGGCCGACGACAAATCAGTTTACTTTCGCATCAACAAATTTCCGGATTATGGAAAGCTCGCGCACTTCGATCTCACGCAGTTGCAATCGACAGGCCGCGTGAAGCATGACGAATACGACAAGGAACACATCGGCGATTTCGCATTGTGGAAAGCTTGGGACGAAGCAGACGGCGACGTGAAATGGGATTCGCCCTGGGGACCGGGTCGTCCCGGCTGGCACATCGAGTGCAGCGCGATGTCCATGGCGTTGCTGGGCGATCAGATCGACATCCACTGCGGCGGCGTCGATAACATCTTCCCGCATCACGAAGCGGAGATCGCGCAGAGCGAAGGCGTGACCGGAAAGAAGTTCGTGCGCTACTGGCTGCATTGCGCGCATCTGCTGGTGGACGGCCAGAAAATGGCAAAGTCGTTAGGCAATTTTTACACCGTGCCGGATGTTCTGGCCAAGGGTTACACCGGACGCGAGCTCCGTTACGCGCTTCTGCGTGTGCATTATCGCGTGCCGTTGAATTTCACCTGGGAAGGAATGAATGAGGCCCGCGAGTCGTTAGCCCGAATCGATGAGTGGCTGGCGCGGCTAAGACAAATCGCAAAAAGCGGAAACGTCCAACGCCCAACACCCAACGCCCAACGTCCAACCACTGCTTTTGAAGACGCGCTCGATGACGATCTCAACATTTCTGCTGCGCTCGGTTTTCTATTCGAATCCATTCGTGAAACCAATCGCGCGATGGATCAAAACGAAATGGACGCGGCTTCGGCAAGTGCATGGCTGGACTGGTGGAAACGGATCAACACCGTTCTGGATCTTGAAGCTGAGACTGACGTCGCCATTCCGCACGAAGTGGCACAGCTGGCAGAAGAGCGCGAGAACGCACGGCGCGAAAAGAATTGGAAACGCAGCGACGAACTGCGCGAGCGGATCTCTGCGCTCGGCTGGGAAGTGCGCGACAC
>ERZ1370068.1842-contig-11792_pt1 | contig 67230 bp, 86 predicted proteins | sample MGYA00561227_ERZ1370068 | MGnify/ENA primary metagenome ERZ1370068 (study PRJEB38410, sample SAMEA6850437) | metagenome | study: Metagenomic assessment of the ecological functions of the soil: analysis of the soil microbiota associated with the... | reverse complement strand
GTACTTCGATTCAGTTACGTATTGCTGGAAGACGTCAGGAAGCCCGACGCGCTCTACGCCGCGCCAAGGCCATCTGGCCGAGCAGCGCGACGAGGAGCACCGTGCCTCGCTCAGCTCGTGAAGGTCGGTCCCGGCTACAAGGACTCCGCGACGCTGCTCCGCAACGTCCGCGCGCGCCTGGTGCAGCAGCGCTACCAGGAGGGCCTGCCTGCTCCGCGAGAGCGGCTCGAGGCCGCCATCCAGCAGTGGCGCGGCGTGCTCGAGCTCGACCCCAAGCACGCCAACGCCCGCCGCAACATCGAGCAGGCGGAGCGGATGCTCCGCACGCTCGCCGCTCAGCCGAAGCCCTAGCACGCCACCCGCTCGCCCTCCGTCGGCCGGGTCCCTGCCACCGCCGGGGTTACCATGTCCTCCAGCAGGAGGAGCCCATGCCCAGGATCGAGCCGCTGCAGCTGCACGAGGTCGACGAGGAGATCCGCCACCTCTGCGAGGACGCCGAGCGCCAGACCGGCACCTCCGCGAGCCCCGCACCTACGCCAAGAACCCGGTCGCCTTCAAGGCGCTCGCCGCCTTCCGCGCCGCCCTGTCGAAGGAGAGCACGCTCGATCCGATCCCTGCGAGCTGGTGAGGCTGAAGATCGCGGGACTCAACGCCTGTCGCTACTGACTCAGCGTCCGCTATGCCGGGGCCCGGCATGCCGGTCTCACCGAAGACAAGGTCGCCGCGATCAACGACGACACCTCCGAACCTCCTGAGCCCACGCGAGCGCGCCGCCGTCCGCTATGCCAGAAAGCTGGCGGTCGATCACCACAAGGTCGACGACGCACTGTGGGCCGGAGCTGCGCACGCACTTCTCGAGGCCGACATCATCGAGCTGACCATGCACACCACCCTCGTACATCGGGCATCCGGGCCGCTCAACAGCGAGGTCGTCGGCTTGGATCCGGCGTCATGCCCCGAAGGTCATGGCGGCCGCCAGCACGTGCTCCAGCCTGCGCCATTCCGAACGGCTTGGCGACGTAGTCAAACGCGCCGTGAGCACGCGTCCGGCGCGCGCCAACTCAGGGTCGCCATTGCCATTGACCATGATCACGGCCAGGGCCGGCTGGCTTCGATGGAGCCGCTCGAGGACCTTGTCGCCGGTGAGTCCAGGTAAGTTGAGGATCGAGCAGAACAACGTCCGGCTGGTAGATCGGCGCGAGGGTGACGCCTCCTCGCCTCTGCATATGCTTCACGGCATGCCCAAGTTGGCAGGCATGTCGTGCAGGGTCGTAACAACCAGGTAGTTCGATCTTCCACCACCAACACGCGTCAGTGGCGATCGCATGCGACCTATCGTAGGTGGCCTGGGGCCGCAGTCTGCCAGGGATTGCCGGACAGGGCCCGGAATCGGACACGGAAAAGATTTACGCACGGGTCCAGCCCAGCAGACGCCGATGGTCGACTGGTCCCGATCTACACCACGCTCCGGCAGCGCGGCGCTCGGCGATCTCGCGCGGCCGACATCCCGAGCAGCCCGGACAGGATCTCGTCGGTGTGGCGGCCGAGCGCCGGCGCCGGCGCGGCGTCACGCGGCCGGGCGTGGCCGAGAGCTTGGGGATCACGCCGGGCTGCGGCAGCGCGCCGAGCCCCTCGGCGGTGACGTCGATGATCATCTCGCGCTCGCGGTAGTGGGGGTCGGCGAAGATGTCGGCCATGCTCATGATCGGCGAGTGCGGGATGTCGTGGGCCTTGCAGCTCCTCGACGGCCTTGTCGAACGGGTCGGGCCGCGAACCACGCGGTCGGCCAGGTCGAGGATGACGCGCGATGTTCTGCGGTCGCGCCTCGGCGCTGGCGAAGCGCGGATCCTTCGGCAGGCCGGCTGGCCGAGCATCGCGCAGAGCCGCTCGAACAGGTGCTGGGCCGGCGCGGTGAAGACGATCCAGCGGCCGTCCTGGGTCTCGAAGGCGCCGCCCGGCCAGCCCGCGTGCTGCAGGCCGCCGCGCTCGCGCACGACGCCCTCGCCGGCCGTACAGCGTCGGTCGTGTACTCCATGCATGCGGAACGCCGACTCGTAGAGCGCGGCGTCGATCCACTGCCCCTCGCCGGTGGCGTCGCGGTGGCGGAGCGCCGCCAGCACGCCGAACGCCGTGAAGAGCGCCGGTCATGTAGTCGGGATAGACGGGCGTCGGCGCGGCGGCGGCCGGTCGGCGGGACCGTTGACGTACCAGGTGCCGCCGAACGCCGAGCCGATCGCCGCGTAGCCCGGGCCCTGGCGCAGCGGTCCCGTCTGGCCGAAGGCGGTGACGCGCGCCATGACCATGCGCGGGTTGATCGCGTGGAGCGCCTCCCAGCCGAGTCCCCAGCGCTCCAGCACGCCCGGGCGGAAGTTCTCGAGCACGCACGTCGCACGTGGGGCACGAGCCGGCGCACGATGTCCTGGCCCGCCGGCTGGTGCAGGTCGAGCGTCATCAGCTTCTTGTTGCGGTTGTCGACGGCGAACCAGTAGCGAGGTGCCGTCCTCGCTGGGGCCGAGGCGGCGCAGGTCGTCGCCGCGGCCGGGCATCTCGGTCTTGATGACCTCGGCGCCGAACTCGGCCATCAGCGTGCCGCAGAACGGACCGGCCACGACCTGGGCGAGCTCGAGAACCCGGATGCCGTCGAGCGGGCGAGGAGTATCGGTCATAGGCCCCAGACTCTAGCCTCGCCATAGCCATTTCGGCAAGGCAGCAGGCTTATTTGGCCCCAGCGCCGCCCCCGCTATGCTCGACACATGCCCTCCGACGCCGGGCGTCCCATGGTCGGCGACATGGCCCCCGTCTTCGCGCTGGCGTCGGTCCAGGGCTCGACGGTGGAGCTGGCGGCGTATCGCGGTCGCCGCAACGTCATGCGTCTGGTTCTCTCGAGGCTTCACCTGCCCGTTCTGTCTGGACTACATGGACGGCATCCGTGAGGGCTACCAGGACCTGGTCGGGGTCGAGACCGAGGTCATCCAGATCGCGCCCAACATGCTGGCCAGCGCGCGCAGCTTTGGCACCTCCCCGCGCCCTTCCCGCTCGTGTGCGATCCCGACAAGCGGCTCTACGCGGTCTACGGTCTCGGCGACCGCGGCGCGCTGGAGGCCACGCGCACCGCGGTGGTGAGCTTCTCGTATGCCGTGTCGCAGGGTGAGGGGCAGCACGTGGGTGAAGGGCGCGTACCTGGACGTGCTGAACCGAAATTTCCTGCGCCGCCTGCACCACCACGCGATGACCGCCATCGAGCAGGGCCTCTTCGTGGTGGACAAGCGGGGGTCATCCGACACGTCAGCGTCGTCGGCCCGATCGATCCCGTGCCGAAGGCCGGCCGCCTCGCGGAGCTGGTCCGCGAGCACTGCGCCGTGCCGTCCGGATCCCCATGACGCTGGCCGAGCGACCTGGCGCGGCTCGGCGAGGTCCTCATCAAGCTCTCGGGTTCGCCGATTCCCACGCATCTGTTCAGACGCTGGGGGACCACGCGGCCGAGGCGCTCCCAACGACTACCTGGCGCTCTGTCTCCAAGGACGTCGACGAGGGCGGTATCTCGTCCATCCGCTGGCGGGGGCCGGCGTCTCTGACGTGGCCAGCGCGGGTGTTCGCGCTGAGTGAAGGGCTGCCCGGACTCGCGATGACCGCCGGCCATCCAAGCGTGGTGGACGATCTCGCGGCGACCAGGGAGGGCGTGCCGACCTCGAGGCGCGCTGGCCGCTGCCGGCCTCCGCGCGGTCCTGACGGTGCCGGTGCGGCGCGGCCTGGAGATGCTGGGCGCGCTGATCTTCGCGCGGCCGATCGGCCGCCGCGTACGGCGGCGACGACGTGCAGATCGCCGCGCTGATCTGCCGCCGGACTCTCCTCGGCGCTGGAGAGCTCGCGCGTGTACCAGGCGCTAGCCGACGAGCAGAGCACGTTCCGGGCCGTGCTCGGCAGCACCGGCGACGCCGTGCTCGTGGTCAACCAGGAAGGAGTCGTGATCCTGGCCAACCCCGCAGTGCAGCCCAGTCCTCGGGCTGGTCCGGAAGAGATCATCGGGCGGCCCCTGCTCGAGGTCGTCGACTACCAGCCGCTGCGCAGCACCTGTTCGAGAAGGGCCAGACGGGGACGGTCGAAGCTGGCGCTGATCGGCGGGCGCACTGGCCCAGGTGGATCTGGTCCCGGTGACGACGGGTTTCGGCGAGCCCGTCGGCCTCACCGCCATCGTGCGCGACGTCACGCTGCGCAAGACGCTCGAGGAGATGAAGAACGACTTCGTCAACACGGTGTCCCACGATCTGAAGAACCCGATCGCGGTCATCGAGGGGATGGCGACGCTGATCCACCGCGAGCTGCCCGAGACGGGTCGCCAGCGCGAGCGCTGCGACATCATCCTGGACACCACGCGGTTCATGGCCGAGCTGGTCACCGACCTGCTCGACCTCGGCAAGATCGAGGCGGGATTCGACCCCACCGTGGAGTCAGCTGGACGTCGTGCCCGCGGTCCAGGACACGGTCAAGCAGCTCGCGCTGCAGGCCGAGGCCAAGCGCATCGGCGTGAAGCTCGAGCTTGTCGACGAGGTGTTCGTGATGGCGACGCCCGGCCGGCTCAAGCAGGCGCTGCTGAATCTCGTCTCCAACGCCATCAAGTACACGCCCCCGGATGGTCGCGTGAGCGTCACCGTGAGCGCCGGCGACCGCTGTCGAGCGGTGCTCCGATCGTCACCATCCGCGTGAAGGACACCGGCCTCGGCATCGCCGCCCGGGACCTGCCGCACGTCTTCGACAAGTTCTTCCGCGTCGAGAGCGAGGCCACCGAGAGCGTGCCGGGCACCGGACTGGGGCTGGCCATCACCAGAGCATCGTCGGAGGCCTACTGCCGGCGCGCATCCGCGCCGAGGCACGTCGAGGGCGCCGGCAGCACGTTCACCATCGAGCTCGCCGCGCTGCGGCGCCTACGACGCGCCGCCCGCCGCCACGATCCAGCGCAGTGGCCCGCCCGGCCTGACCGCCCCGAACGGATAGCACGTCACCAGCACCAGTCCAGCCGCGATCTGGCGCGCGCGATCGATGACCGCCGTCCGCGTCGTCGACCACCCTCGGTGCCCTGCAACGCGCGAAAGTGCGCGGCCGCACGGCCCGGAACCTCCAGCACCAGCTCGTCGCCCGGCCGCACGCGCTCGAGAAACGAAAGTGCGTATCGCGGTGGCCGGTGATGATCGTGGTGCCATCGGCGCCCGGCCGCGCGCTCCCGGCGCGACGCCCGGCCCGAACGCCAGCGGTGCGGCCGCTGGTATCGGCGAGCACGCATGAGTCCTCGCCGTGGGCCGGGCCACGCAGCCGCCGCCACCGGCCACGTGTCCGCCCACGGCCACGGCTTCACGTCCGACTCGCCGGTCAGCGTCCGTGCCCACGCTCGCTGCAAGAGATGCTGGGCGAGGCGCGCCTTGACGTAGATCCACGCGCCCTCGCCGACCTGCCACGCGCCGACCGCGGCCAGGAGCGCCGCCAGCAGCACGGTGCGTGCTCTAGGACTCACGACCGCTTCCGCCTCACGACGACGAGCGCGGGCGCCCCGCGCAGACACAGGCTGAGCACGACGGCCGCCAGCGCCAGAGCCGTGAGGCCGAGCACCAGATGCAGCACGCCGGGCGTCGCGCCCCTGCCCGGCGCCGACGCAGCGCCGCGTAGTCCCAGCCGTGCGGCAGGTTGGTCGCGAGCGCGTGGCTCGTCAGCCCGGCGTCGGCCGGCCGCACCGGCGTCACGTCCACCGCCACCAGGCTCGTGTAGCGGCTCACCAGGTGATGCGCGAGCGCGATCTCGAGCACCGCCCGGCGCACATCCGCAGCGGTGGCGTCCGCCGACCGCTGGTCGAGCAGCGCGGCGATCCTCATGCGCGCGCCCAGTGCGTCGACAGCCCCGCGCCCCTCCACGGCGGTGTGGATCGGCGCCTCGCGCTCCACGCCGTCGATCGAGCCGCCCGCGGACGATCACGTGCGCGGGCAGCGTGCGCGGCGCGGAGCGGCGACGACGACCGGCTCGCCCTGGTAGAGATCCGGGATCGGCTGCCGGCAGGGCTCGGCGTCGGCGGCGCCGGCCAGCTCCGAGCCGGATGTCGGCCACCGCCGGGGACTCGACCTTGCGAAACAGCGCGACCATCTTGTCCTGCACTTCGGCCGGGCTGCCGATGTAGGTGAACGTGCCGCGGCCCAGGCGCGCCGCCTCGCGCATGAAGTGGCTGTTGGGAGCCGAGCCGATGCCGATCGTGAACAGGCGACGGTCACCGAGTCGCTCGCGGATCGCGGCGAACAGCTGCGCCCTCGTTGCCCACCGCGCCGTCGGTGAGGAAGATGACCTGGCGAAGCCGGCCCGCCGCCCTCCGTGGCGGCGAGTGCGCGCTCGAGCGCCGGTAGCATCCGGTGCCGCCGTCGGCGCGGATCGCCGCGACGTAGCGCTCGGCTGCCCGCACTTTAGCGCCACTGGCCGGCTGCGGTACGGCGTAGAGACTGTCGGTGCGCGGTGGTTGAAGCGGATGACGTTGAAGGTGTCGGCGGGCGTGAGCCGGTTGAGCGCCAGGGTCAGCGCCGCCTTGGCCTGGTCGATCGAAAGCGCTCCCCCATCGAGCCCGAGTGATCGAGCACGAAGGTCACCTCCGCGCGGCACCCGCACCCGCGCCGCGGACGGCCGGTGGCATCACCATCAGGGAGGCGCGTACACGAGCTCGCCCTGCGGCTCCACCAGCAGCGGCGGCCGTGGGCGCCGCGCCGGCCAGCGGACGCCAGACCAGCTCGAAGTCACGGTCGGCGCGCCACCACCTGCTCCGCCAGCGTGATCTCTGTAGCGGTCGCCGCCGAGCAGCATCGTGTGGATCGGGTGATAGGAAGACCCACGGCGGCCAGCGGCACGCCGGGATCAGAGTGCGACGCGAAGCCGAACCGGGTTCATCGGGGCCGTGATCGGGTGGCAGCACCGGGGGCGAGATGCGAGAGCGTCAGGCACCGCGGCTCGGTGTCCAGCGACTGGCTCGAGCCGCCTGCCCCGACCACGGGCTCGCCCGGCACGAAGCGGGGCCCGGCGACCATCGGGAAAGCGCAGGCGAAACCGTCGCCGGCGTCGTGGTAGCGGTCTGCTGGTACTCGATCTCGATCGTGATCGCTGCCCCCGGCGGGATGTTGGCCAGCGAGGTCGTGAACACGTTGGGCCGCTCCTGCTCGACCAGGCTGGCGCGCTGGCCCTGCTGCCGCGCCCGGACGTAGGTGGCCTTGGCGGCCTCGCGCTCGCGGATCATGCCCTCGATGATCCGATCGCCCACGCGCATCCGTCAGATGGTCGACCGCCGCGTCGTCCGGCAGCGGAAAACGTAGCACGCCCTCGGCCCACTCGGGGCCCCGGGTTCGTGGACTCCTGATGGACCCTGGGCGCGGGCGATCATGCCCGTCACCCGGATCTCCACGTCGGGTCGCGAGCACGGGGCGCGGCAGCCTGCTGCTCTGCCCGTCTTCCCAGAACAGCGTGCCCTCGGTGACCCGGCGCGGGCTGGCGGCCGGCGAGGCCGCCGCACCGACCACCGCCGGCGGGAACCCCGCCGGCGGCAACTGCTAGAAGTGCCAGAAGCATCACAGAGTCGGGCCAGGGTCACGGCCGCCCGCTTTCCGCCATCGCCGGCGACGTCTCGAGCGCGTCACCCACGGCGATCTCGGACCGCACCGGCGCCGCCGCGGCGCGAACCATCTGCTGAGACCTCCAGATGGACGCGACGGTTGAGCTGCTGGCACTCGCGCGAGGGTCGTCGCAGAGCGCGCCTTCCTTGCCGATGGTCACGACCTTGATCGTGGTCTCCAGCACCTCCGGCTCGACCAGGAACTGCTTGACCGACTCGGCCCGGCGCTGGGCCAACGGCCGGTTGTACTCGAGCCGGCCCTGGCTGTCGGCGCAGCCCTGGATCAGCACCCCCCAGGTGCTGGCCGCTCCATCCGAGCGGCCTTGTCTTGCAAGCAGTCGCGCGGCGTCGGCGCGAAGCCGGGTGCTCTTGAAGTCGAAGTAGATGTCCGTGTGCACGACGTCCGGTGTCGGGCGTGGTGGGCGCCGGCGCGACGACGCGCGGCCCGGAGTGGGCGCTTCGGCCGGCGTGCCGTGGTGACGGCGGCCTTGCTCGAGGGCCTCGGCGCGCGGGCGCGGACAGTGGTGGCGACCATCCCGATGGCGACGATCGCCAGGACGACGACCATCAGCGCGATCTCTCTGCCCTCCGTGCGAACGCCCCTTACGCTGAACCTCTTTCGCGGTCGTGCAGCGGCTGCGTGCTGGTCATGGCGTGTTCCTCCTGGACGGCGCCGGAGAGCAACGCCCGAGCCACAGCATGATTGCGATTGGTTTCAGCGTACTTGGCGGCGACGGCGTGCAGGGATCTCCCGCATCCCGCATCCGCCCCGCGAGGTGCGTGACGGAGGTGGCGGCCGGGCTACCTGGAGGAAGCGTCTCGCGGACCAGGGTCTCGAGAGAGCGGAAGTGCCGCTCGGGCAGATTCTTGAACCGACGCCGGCGGGCGGCGATGGCGGCGTCCGCCGAGTCAGAACCCGCGACGGAACGGAGCAGGTGCTCGTGATACTCGCCAGCTTGAGCCTCGACCGTGCGCGGCCAGCGCCGGGTCACCGGCCAGCGCCAGGGCCGCCTTGCCGCCGATCGCCGCCGGCCTCGACCAGCGCGCGGAAGCCCAGCCCTTGAGCCGCTGGGTGACCGTGCTCCGGTCCCAGCCGAGGGCGCCGGCGGTCGCCTGCATGTCGAAGCCGTGCCGCCGAAGCGAGTCGAGCACGGCCGCGTCGCCGTCCGGGCTCGGCGAGCCGGCGGCGGGGCGCGGCCAGCGTCGAGCCGGAGATCGGCCGCCGTCAGCACCTCCCGGTCGGCCAGCGCCACGGCGCGCCGCGAGACAGTTCTGCAGCTCGCGGACGTTGCCGGGCCAGGCGTACCGCTCCAGCGCCAGCACGCGCGGCCTCCGACAGGCTCGCGCGCCGACCGGCTTCCGCCGCGGCCTCCTCCACGAAGCGCTGGGCCAGCGGCAGCACGTCCCGGTGCCGCTCGCGCAGCGGTGGCAGCCTCAGGACGACACCCTTCAGGCCGGAAGTAGAGATCCTCGCGGAACCAGCCCTCGGCCACGCCGCGCTCGAGGTCCCGGTTGCTGGCGGCGACCACGCGCACGTCCACCGCCGTCGGCCGCGCGGCGCCGACCCGCTGGATGCGTTCGCTCCTGCAGCACGCGGAGGAGCTTGCCCTGGTGCTCGGCGCGCGTCTCGCCGATCTCGTCGAGAAAGATGGTTCCGCCGGCCGCCTGCTCGAAGTGGCCCCGGCGATCGGCCGCAGCGCCGGTGAAGCTGCCCTTCACGTGGCCGAACATCTCGCTCTCGAACAGGTCGGGCGGGATGGCCGCCATGTTCACCGCCACGAACGGCCCGCCCGCCCGCGGGGCTCGGCCGATGGGCGGCGCGGGCGAACAGCTCCTTGCCCGTGCCCGGCTCGCCGGCGAGCGAAGATCGGCAGCGTCGTGCGCGCCGCGCCTCCAGATCGCGGAAGAGCACGAGGACGGCGGGATCGCGCGTGACGATGCCGAGCCTCAGGCACCGGCGGCGCAGGCGCTCCTGCTCCACGTCACCCGGCGCGCCGGCACGCGGCGGTCGGCCGCGCGCAGCTCCCGCTCGAGTGCGTGCAGCCGCAGCCGCGTCTGCTCCTCCTGGGCGGTGGCCGCCGCGAGCTGGCTCCGGAGCGCATCGGCCGCGTCGAGGCCCGCGCTCGGCGCCGGTCGAGCGCGCCACCGACGCGCGCGCCGCCTCGAGATCTTCCTCGAGTGCTCTCGACGGTGGACTCCTGCCGCACCAGATGCTCGCGGATCCCCGCCCACCTCACCCTCGAAGCCTCCGCAGGCGCCGCGTCGCGGCGTCACCTGGTTCCACACCAACGCGCCGGCTCCAGCCAGCGCCAGCGCGGCGAATGGCTGGACGATCGGCAGCACGACGCCGAGCAAGACCGCGCTCGTCGATACAAGCGCCGCCAGCGCGATCGCCAGGAACGCGAGGCTGATGACGGCGATGCCGCCGCTCAGCGCCAGTCCCAATCCCGCCGCGACGACGGCCACGACCAGCGTTCCGCCGAGCGTCCCAGAGCAGGGGCGCGTCGCGCAGCCACGAGCCGGTCAGCGCGGCATTGAGCAGCTCGATCTGGATACCGATATCGGACAGCGGGCCGATGGGCGTGCGTGCGCACCGCCGCGGTCGGCTCGGTGACCAGCAGCACCCGCTTGCCGTCGACCATCCGCTGCAAGCGCTCGACGTTGCCGGTCTCGATCGCCGTCCACACCTCGCTGATCGGCACGACGGGGAGATCGGGCGCCCAGCGCGAGCTGCGCGCGGCCCGCGCGATCGGTGGGAATCCGGCCGGCCAGCGCTTCGACGCCCGTTCCGCCCGCCGTCGCCAGGGCGAGGCCCAGCGCCGGCACGTCCCGTTCTCCCACCTTGCACGCTCAGTGGAACGCGGCGGACGACACCGTCAGGATCGGTGGCGACGACCAGTGTGACCGTCGGCCGGCGCGCTCCGCCGGAGTGCGGGCGCCGTACTCCGGCCTCGGCGACGAACACGACGTTGCCGGCCGCCGGCGGTGGCCTGAGCCAGCAGCGCGTCGCTGGCGGCCCCCCGCGCCGGGCACGCTCGGTCGTCCCGGCACGATATCGACGCCGATCGCGGTGGCGCCTGCCCGTGCGACCGCCGTCGATGATGCCGCGCGACCACCGCCCGATCCCACGCCCCCGGTTCGAACCGCGCCTCGCTGGCCGCATCGCGGCCGCGACGACCACCTGATGGACTCACCGGCGCCAGCGCCGGCGCCCACGCGTCCACGCGGGGCCGGATCGAGCGTCGTGACGCTGCCGCCCGCCGCCCACACTCGCGACGACCGCCACGACCGTCGCGACGGCAGCCCGATCCTGACCGCCATCCGACGCCCGCCCTGCAGCCGCGCTCATCGACGCGCCAATCTAGCGGAGGCGGCGGCGCGCCGGCCCTCGGCGGCGGCGCTCTGCAGAGATAGACCAGGATGCGCGGATCCGCGCGGCGGGAGCAACTGCTCACGCCGTTCTCGTAGAGCGTCTCGAGCAGGCGCTGGGCCGGCTCAGCTCAGCGCGCGGGGCCTCGTGGATCAGGACGACGGCCGCCTCGCCCACTCGTCCCTGGTCGAGCAACGCGCCGCCGACCGTGTCGCCACGCGCCAGATCGGGAAATCCTTCCAGAGCGACGCGCGATAGTCCTGGAACGCCAGCGTCGCCGCCTGACGCTCAGCCGGCCCGCGCCGGCCCCGCCCGAGCGCGGCCAGTCGCCACTGGGCGGCGCCTCCTCGGCCTGGGGCACGCCCTGATCCGCGCGCCTTGAACCACCAGCCGACGGCCGCGCCGCACGTCGCGGGGCACGCCGAGGCCGGTGGCGAAGCGCGACGCCCACGAAGTACTGCGCGCGGCCGTGGCCCGCCTGCGCCGCGGCGAGAACTCGGGCGTGGCCTCCGGCGCCCGCTGGGCAGAGCGTGAGAGCAGGCCCAGATGGTAGTGCGCGTCGGGCTGCTGCGGATCGGCGACGAGGACCTGACGATACTCGTCGATTGCCGCGCTCACTTCGCCCTGCGCGTAGCGCACGACGCCGAGCCCGAAGTGGGCGTCGGTCCGGTCCGGCTGGCGGCCCACCACGGCGTCGAGCTCGGTCACGCGCCGCCGCCCACTCCTGGCGCAGAGAGGAACACGCAGTGCTAGCGCCAGGTGGGCGGCGGCGGAATCCGGCTGGCGCTTGGGCGCACCGCGGAGCTCCTCGACGGCCCCGTCGAGATCGCTAGCTCCCAGGGCGTCGCGCCCAGACTCACCCGCGCGTCGGTCAGGTCGGGATCGAGGCGCAACGCCTCGCGAGCGCGCCGTCGCGGCGGCGACCAGCTCGCCCTGCGCACGCCAGGTCCGTCGCGCTCGAACGCCGGGTGGCCGGGGCTCGGCCGGGGTGTGGCGGCAGGCGATGGGGGCGCGGGCGCCGGGAACGGCACGTCGCGGTTGGGGCTGACAGGCGCAGGGGTTGTGCAGGCGACCAGCGCCACCATGGCCAAGCCGACAGACAGCGCGCCATTCGGACGCAGTCTACCGCCGCGGCGGCCATCCAGCCGATCGAGACGCTTGTTGCGCGTCCGACCGCCGCGCCCTCCGTGCGGTACCATGCGTCATGCTGACCCGACGACGACTGCTCGACCGGTGCGGGCGTGACGGTGCTGGCGCTCACGGGGCTCGGTCGCGGCGCGGCCGGCGACATCGCGCCCGCGATCACGGTGTACAAGAACCCGACCTGAGGCTGCTGCGCGGCGTGGGTGGATCACCTGCCACGAACGGCCTCACGGTGCGCGCGCGAGGACATGACGGATCTGCCGATCAAGACGCGCCACCTGGCGTTGCCTGCGCGATCTTCGGTCGCTGCCACGGCGGTGATCGGTGGATACGTGATCGAGAGGCACGTCCCGCCGCCACGATCAGCGGCTGCTGAAGAGAGGCCGCTGATCGTGGGCCTCGCGGTGCCCGGCATGCCGGTGGGCTCGCCGGGCATGGACAGCGCCAGCCAGCCGCCGCGAGCGCTACCAGGTCATCGCGTTCGATCGGACGTGGTCGGACGAGCGTGTATTCGACCCGCGACGGCGGCGCGCGCCGCGCGTCTCCTGCGGCAGCGCGTCGGCGCCAGGGAACTCGCGCTCGGCGTGGCCGGTACCAGTAGCGCGCGTTGTCGAGATCGCCCTCGATCGTGTGCACGATGCCGTGCAGCCACGCCGCCAGCGTGGACTTGTCCTTCTGCACGATCTCGTGGGCGGCCTGCCAGTCGCGGGCCACCAGCAACTCCATCGCGCGCTCCAGCGGCTCGGCGTCTCCGCTGACCGCGTGTCCCCCGGCGCCCCGCTCAGTGACCGACGGTGGCGCGGATGCCTGTTGAGTGCTCGTCGACGTGGCCGCGCATCAGGCCCGCCGGCGAGGTCGCCCGCAGACATCGGCGGCATACCCTGAAGCACGACGCCCTTGCTGTCGAGCTGCGCGTCGCTCAGCCCGCGCGCACGATGGCGGCGGCCGCCGCCGCATTCTTCTTGTGCAGCGCGACGGTCGTCAGCCTTCGTGCAGTTGGCGAACTCCTGCGCGTGCTTGGCGTTGCCGGCGTGGATCGCTGTCCATCTGGATGCTGGGGTCCCTTGCCGTCGCCGAGCATCTTCACCACGCCGGACAGCCAGCGTGCGAGCTGGCGATGTGGTGCGCGGTGGCCGCCTGACCGGCCACTTCTCGGCCTGCCGTCACCTTCTTCCAGTCGGCGTCGCTCAGCTTCTCGAACACCGCGGTCGCTTCCCGCGCCTTCGCCTCGAACTTCTTGGCCAGCTGCTTCGCATCGGCCTGCCATGGCATCCTCCTTGGCTCGCACGTGTGCGTCCGTCACTCGGTGATCGGGCCCTGATGATACGCCCCACGCTGCCGCTCGTCCAGCCGAATCGGCTATAGTCCAGGCTCTCGATGGATTTCGCCTTCACCGCCGACGAGCGCGCCTTCGCCGAAGAGGTGCGGCGCTTCCTGCGCGAGCATCCGCTCGAGCGCTTTCCCCTCGAGGGCATGGACGCGGGCTACGGCTCCGGCGCGCACTCGCGCGCGTTCATGCGCGCGCTCGGCGCGCAGGGCTGGCTCACGCATGGGCTGGCCGCAGGGCGTACGGCGGCCAGGAGCGGCCGCTGTTCTTCAAGCTCGTGCTGCTGGAAGAGCTGGCGCTGGCCGGCGCGCCCGTTCGGTCCGCTCGCCGGCTGCTGGCAGACCGCCGACGCCATCATCGCCTACGGCAGCGAGCGGCTGCGGCGCGAGGTCGCTGCCGGCGGTCGCGCGCGGCGACGGCACGTTCTGGCAGGGCTACAGCGAGCCCGGCGCGGGCTCCGATCTGCTCGGACTCAAGACGCAGGCGCGGCGCGACGGCGACGAGTACGTGATCACGCGGCCACAAGATCTGGTCGAGCCACGCCGGCATCGCCGAGCTACGGCCTGGTGTTCGCGCGGACCAGCCAGGAAGCGCGGCGCGCAGCCGCGGCTTCAGCATGTTCGTGGTGCCCAACGGCACGGCCGGGCATGGACATCCGCCCGATCCGCAGCCTCACCGGCGAGGTCTATCACTACGAGGTGTTCCTCGACGACGTGCGGGTGCCTGCCGACATGCGGCTGGGCCCCGAGGGCGAGGGCTTCGTGGCGCTGCTCAACGGTCTCGACTCCGACCGGTTCTGGGGTCGCTTCTACAAGGCCCCGGCCCTCGAGCGCATGCTGCGCCAGCTGGTCGAGTACGCCAACACCACGCTCGTACGCGGCGTGCCGCTGGCGCGCGATCCTCGCGATCCGCCGCCGCCTGGCCGACGCCGCCGGTGGATCGCCGCGCTGCGCGCGCTCTTCTACCGCGCCGCCTGCCTGATGCGCGACGAGGCGACCATCACCTACGAGACCGCGGTGGCCAAGGTGATGGCCGACGAGCTGGGGCAGAAGGTCGCGCCAGCTCGGCATGGACCTGCTCGGCCCGTGGGGACCGCTGCGCGAGGGCTCGCGCGGGGCGAAGCTCGGCGGCCAGATCTCGCACCAGCTACCTGACCGAGCCTCGGCCACACGATCGCCGGCGGGACCGCCGAGGTGCTGCGCACCACCATCGCGGTGCGCGGGCTCGGCTTGCCGGCCGAGCCGAAGGCCGACGCCCGCAGCCGCGGCTGAGCGATGGACATCCGCCCCTCGCCCTCGCAGCAGATGCTCGCCTCCACCGCGCGCGCATTCCTGCAGGACCACTGCCCGCCGGAGCGGGTGCAGGAGTGGGCGCTCGATGCGCGCGGCTTCGACGACGCGACTGTGGCGCGGATGGCCGAGCTCGGCTGGCCGGGACTGCTCGTGGCGCCGGAGCACGGCGGCAGCGGCGGCTCGCTGCTCGACGTGGTCCTGCTCGTCGAGGAGATGGGCTACGCCTGCCTGCCCGGTCCCGTTCATCGCGAGCGCCGTCGTCGCCCACCGCGCTGCTGGCCGAGGCCGGCAGTGCGGACCAGCAGAAGCGACTGCTGCCCGCGCTGGCCACCGGCGAGCGCCTCGCCACGCTGGCGCTGATCGGAGGAGAGCGGCTCCAGCGATCCGGCCGACGTCGCGCTGGCGTGCACGGTGCCCGGACGGCTGACCGGCCGCAAGCTCTTCGTCAAGGACGCGCACGTCGCCGATCAGCTGATCGTGGCCGTCCGCGAGGCGCGATGGCCTGAGCCTGCTGCTGCTGCCCGTGGACCGGCGCGGGATCAGCCGGCTGCCGCTCGAGGCCATCAGCGGCGAGAAGCTGTTCGAGGTGCTGTTCGACGGCGTGGAGATCGCGGCCGAGCGATCGGCTCGGTGCGGCAGGACGCGGCGCGGCGGCGCTGGCCAGCGCGCTCGCGGCCGGCGCGCTGGCGCGGACCGCCGAGATGGTGGGCGGCGCCCAGCGCATCCTCGATCTGGTCGTCGAGCACGCCAAGACGCGCGTGCAGGGCGGGCGCCCCATCGGCGGCTACCAGGCCATCCAGCACGCGTGCGCCGACCTCGTGCGCGACGTGGACACCGCGCGCGGTCTTCTCATCTCGCCGCGTGGAAGGCGGCCGAGGGACAACCGGCCGGGAGCGACATCGCCGTCGCCAAGGCGCACGCCGGAGGTCTGCCCGCCGTGGCTCGCCGCGGCCATCAGATCTTTGGCGCGATCAGCTACTGCGAGGAGCATCCGCTCCACCTGTTCCACAAGCGCATCCAGGCCGCCGCGCTCGATTTCGGCGACGCGCAGCATCATCTGGAAACAAATCGCCCGTTCGATCGGCCTCATGCACAGCCCTCAGACCCGCATCATCTGGTATCTCAGACCAGGACCATCTGCGTCTGGATGGTCAGCGACAGCAGACGCCCGGCCGCGTCGGTGACCCGCGTCTGCCAGACCATCGTGCGCTTGCCGCGGTGCAGTGGCGTGGACTCCGCGCGCACCGTGCCGGCGCGCCCGGCGGCGAAGAAGTTGGTCTTCGACTCTAGCGTGGTCGTGCTGGCGCCCGGCGGCAGGTTCAGCGCGGTGGCCACGCGCGCCGATCGTGTCGGCGAAGGCCATGAGCGTGCCGCCGTGCAGGCTGCCGCCGATGGTCGTCAGCGCTTCGCGATAGGTCAGCTCGGCGACCACGCGCTCCGGCGTCGCCTCGACGAAGCGGACGCCCAGCAGGTCCGACAGCGTCCCCTTGAGCCGCTCGTCGATGGCCTTGGGATCGAGATCCATCAGGCGCACCTCCCAGCGCATCATGCCGCCTCAACCGGCGAGCGGCAATGACCTCCGAGGTAGTCGTCAGCCGTGCACCCGCCGGTGTAGAGTCCCGCAGCATGGCGCAGATCCCCGTCACGACAGACTCGGGCTTCGGCCGGCTGCTCCGGCAGTGGCGCTCGCAGCGCGGGATGAGCCAGCTCCAGCTCGCCGTGGAGGCCGGCGTCTCCGCGCGCCACCTGAGCTTCGTGGAGACCGGGCGGGCGCAGGCCAGCCGCGAGATGGTGCTGCTGCTGGCCCGCGTGCTCGACGTCCCCTGCGCGACCGTAACGATCTGCTCGTCGCCGCCGGCTACGCGCCCATCTATCGCGCGACCGCGCTCGACGCGCCGGCGCTCGGCCAGGTGCGGCGCGCGCTCGACTTCATCCTGCGCCAGCAGGAGCCCTACCCCGCCATCGTGCTGGATCGGCACTGGAACATCCTGCTGGCCAACGCCGCCACCGGGCGCCTGGTAGCGGCGCTGCTCAACCCCGACGTCGTGACCGAGCTCGGCGGCAACGCCATGCGGCTCATGTTCCATCCGCGCGGCTTTCGTCCGCACATCGTGAACTGGGAGGCGGCGGCCGCCGCGCTGATCCAGTGGCTGCACCGCGACGCGCTGAGCGGGTTCGCCGACCCCGAGACGCGACGGTTGCTGGACGAGATGCTGGCCTATCCCGGCGTGCCCTCGCGGTGGCGCACGCTCGATCTCGACGTCTCCACCGCGCCGTTCCTGCCGATCGAGTTCCGCAAGGGCGACCTGACGCTGCGCTACTTCACCGCGCTCACGAGCCTGGGCACGCCCCACGACATCACGCTGCAGGAGCTGCGCATCGAGATCGTACTTCCCGGCCGACGAGGCGACCGAGCGGGCCTCGCCACGGTCAGAATGCGCCCGTGCCCAGGATCAACGGAGTCCTACCTCAACCTTCGCTCGAGCTACCTGTTCGCCGGAGATCCGGCGCCGGCAGGCGGCGTTCGCGGAGGCGCATCCCGACGTCCGGGTGATCGACCTCGGCGTGGGCGACGTCACCGGCCGCTGCCGCCGGCGGTGATTGGCGCCATCCACGAGGCCGCCGAGGAGATGGCGCGCCCGGAGAGCTTCGCGGCTACGGTCCCTACGTCGGCTACGAGTTCCTGCGCGCGGCCATCGCCGCCCACGACTTCGCTCCCCACGGCGTGAAGCTGGCGCCCGACGAGATCTTCGTCAGCGACGGCGGCAAGAGCGACAGCGCGAACCTCCAGGAGATCTTCGCGGGCGACTGCGTCGTGGCTCTGATGGACCCGGTCTATCCCGTCTACGCCGACAGCAACGTGGTGGCGGGCCGCTCGGGCAAGGCCGACGACAGCGGGCGCTACGCCGGCATGGTCTATCTGTCGTGCACGGCGGAGAACAACTTCCAGCCCGCGCTGCCCGAGCGCCGCGCCGACCTCGCTCTATCTCTGCTATCCCAACAACCCGACCGGCGCGGTGGCCGCGCGGCAGGCGCCTGCCCGCTGGGTGGACTGGGCCAAGGCGAACGACGCCGTCATCCTGTACGACGCCGCCTACGAGGCGTACATCCGCGACGCCGACGTCCCGCACACGATCTACGAGATCGAGGGCGCGCGCGAGGTCGCGATCGAGTGCCGCAGCTTCTCAAGAGCGCGGGGTTCACGGGCCTGCGCCTGGCCTACACCGTCGTGCCCAAGGAGATGCGCGGCCGCAGCGCTGGACGGCACGGCCCAGAGCCTCAACCAGCTCTGGGCGCGACGCACCGCGATCAAGTCCAACGGGCCGCCTACATCGTCCAGAAGGCGGCGGCGGCCACCTACTCGCCGGACGGTCAGAAGCAGGTCCGCGCGCTGGTCGACTCTTATATGGAGAACGCCCGGACGATCGCCGCGGGTCTGACGGAGGCCGGCTTCACCGTGTACGGCGGCCGCAACGCGCCCTACATCTGGATCCGCATCCCCGCGGGCATTTCATCCTGGGACTTCTTCGACCAGATGCTGGCCGAGGCGCACGTGGTCGGCGCGCCGGGCGGCGGGTTCGGCCCGAGCGGCGAGGGCTATTTCCGCCTGACGGCCTTCGGCTCGCGCGAGAAGACGGAAGAAGCGGTGTCGCGCATCAGAGCCGCCGCCGGTGAACGCGCTGACGGTGACGCTGCGCCCCGCCGCCAGCGCGATCCCCACCGTCACGGCCGCCATGCCGGCCAGCTGCAGCGGAGATCGGGATCTCGCCGAGCACCGGGACGCCGAGCACTCCGCCGATGACGGGGATGAGGGGCATGAAGAACGACGCCGACGCCGCACCTCAGGGCGCGAATGGCCCGACTGTAGAGCAGCAGCGCCACCAGCGCGACGCCGACACCCTGGTAGAGCGCCTGGAAGATGACCTCACCACGCGGCGCGGTCATCAGCCGCGAGCCGCCATCCAGGGCCCAGTAGATTGGAAGGTACGGTAGCGCCAGCACCCACACCATGACGATGGCCCGCGACGGACGGACTTGCCAGCGTCGGACCACCACCGCGTGTAGATCGCCCACAGGATCGCCGCGGCGATGAACAGGACGTCGCCCTCCCACGTCGTGTCCCCGGCCGGCCCGGTGATCCCCGGCCAGCTCACCATCACCAGCCCGGCCAGGATCAGGCCGAGCCCGACGAGCGCCAGCGGCGCCGTCTCTCGCCGAGCCATACCCAGGCAAACGCCGCTGGCAAACAGCGGGGTGGCCCCGGGATGATGACCGCGCCATGGGCGGCCGGCGCCGCGGCCAGGCCCGAGTACAGGATGAGCGTGTAGGGGCGCCCGCCGTGATCGCGAGCACCAGCGACCGGCGCCAGCCGATGCCCCCGCGCTCCAGCAGCCCCGCCGGATCAAGAAGGCAAGCAGATCAGTCCCGCCACGCCGAAGCGGAGAGCGGCCAGGTCCCACGGCGTCAGCGTCTGCTGCAGGCTGAAGCGTGAGACGACGAACTGGCCACCATAGAGGAGCATGGCCGGACGCCGGCCGCCACGGCAAGGAGCGGGCGGGACCGCGATGCTGCCGGCGTGGAAGTCGGGTGCATGCGCGCGGACGAGAAGTGTAATATTCCAGAGGATGAAGATGCGCAAGGTTTCCGGCAGCTGGTGGACGAGGCCAAGGCCCGCATCACGACGATCGGGCTGCCGGAGGCCGCGAGCGACTGGGGCGGGACGACGTGGTCTTCATCGACCTGCGTGACATCCGCGAGCTGGAGCGTGAGGGCATGATCCCGGGCGCCTTCACACTGCCCGCGCGGCATGCTCGAATTCTGGATCGATCCCGACAGCCCTTACCACAGGACATCTTCTCCTCCGGCAAGCAGTTCGTCTTCTACTGCAACGGGGCGTGGCGTTCGGCCCCGGCCACCGACGTGGCCAAGCAGATGGGTCTGGAGCCGGTCTTCGAGATGGACGGTGGCTTCACCGCCTGGAAGAACGCCGGCTACCCGGTGGCCGACCGGGCGAAGAAGACGCCCGCCTGATGGCGCGCCGCCGAAACTACGGCTTCGAGCGCAAGCAGCGAGAAGCGGCACGGGTGTCGCGGCTGGAAGCCAGAAAGCCCGGAAGACCGAGCGCGACGAGACGGGCCAGTCCGGGCCGGAGATGGGCGACGCCCAGGAGACCACGGCGCCGCCGGCCGGGCAGTGGGAGTGGTTCTCGCCGAGCCGCGGGCGCGTCGTGATCACCGACGAGGGCCAGCGGCCCCAGGACGCGCCCGAGCGACTGGACCCTGCTGACCGAAGGCGCCCAGGACCCCGGTCCCTAGCCGCCCTGCTGCTTTCCCTCGTAGAAATCTCGCCGCGGGGCGGGACGAGACTCGGGTCTCAGTGACAGGGCGAACGTGATGTGTCCTTCCTCGTCGTCCGCCAGCGTGATCGACTTCGGTGTCGCGTCGCCCTCAGGCGGGGTGCCAGACGCGCGCTCGTGACGGCCCGGCCGGCAATCCCTCCAGGTGCGCCTTGCCGTCGGTGGTCGTCTTGGCGAAGTGGGGCGTGGCGACCACCGTAGACGTAGGCGACCATCCAGTCGTGGATGTTGCAGCCCAGCGCGACGGGCCCCGGCTTGTCGAACACCACGGGTGCCGCGGAGTGCCCATGCAGAGCGGCAGCTCGAACTTCTTCGCGGACGAGAACGAGTAGACGTGGTGCCGGATGTTGTCGCGGATTGGGAAAGCTCACCGGGGTGCCCACCACTGACCGGGCAGCACCGAGGGGACGAATTCCTTGTTGATCTGGTCCATCACGGCCGGCGTCGGGCGGATCGCCGGCGGCGCCCGGCGAGCGGCGTCAGCGACACGACGGCGTCCAGCGACCGGCTTGCCGGACTGGTCCGTCACCACCGCCTGAAGGCTACCCGGGCGCGCCACCGCCGGCGGCGGGCCACCGACGGCGAGCAGCGCGAGCGTGAGCAGCAGGGGTGCGCCGAGCGCCCGACGGATCATCGCGCGGGCCCGGTGTCCCCGGCCGAGACGCCGGACGCGGCCGGGACCGGCTCGCGCGAGCGGACGTTGAGCACGCTGAACGCGAGCGAGCGGCGGCGAAGCCGCGGAGCATGAGCTCGCCGAGCGGTACGGCCTCGACGAAGCGCTCGACCTCCGCGTAGACCGCCGCCGAGATCAGGATCTGGCCGTCGGTGGCCTCCTGACAGAGCCGGCCGCTCAGATTCGTCACGCTGCCGATGGCGGCATAGTCGAACCGGCCCTCGAAGCCGATGCGGCCCACCGTGGCGAATCCCATTGCGATGCCGGCGCCGAACCCCAGCGCGTACTCCCGCCGCCGCCAGCTCTCGAGCAAGGGCTGGACCGCGTCGCGGACCTCGACCGCCATGCGCACCGCGCGGACGGCCGGGTCGGGACATGGCACGGGATCGTTGAAGAAGACCATCAGGCCGTCACCGGTGAAGCGTTCGAGCGTGCCCTCGTACCGGGCGATCAACGGCCCCAGGATCGCATGGTAGTCGCGCAGCAGGCGCATCACCTCGCCGGGATCGGCCGCCTCGGCGAACGCCGTGAAGCCGCGCAGGTCGTGAAGATCACGGTGATCTCGCGACGGTGCGAGGCTCAGCACCGACTCGTCACCGGCCGAGAGCGCCTCGGCCAGCTGCGGGGAGAAGAACCGCTCGAGCCGCTCGGCCCGCTGAAGCTCGGCGTGCACGCGCTCTCGATCCCGCAGGCCCGCGACCATCTCGTTGAAGGTGCCGGCCAGCTCGCCCAGCTCGTCAGCTCTGGCGCACCGCGACGGCGGTGTCGAAGTCCCCGGCGGCCACGCGGCGCGCCGCCCCGGCCAGCGCCAGGACCGGGCGGCTCACGCGGCGGGCGACCAGGGATCGCGCCGAGAATGGCCAGCAGCAACCCGGCGCCGCCGACCAGCGCCAGGATCCCGAACAGGCGGTTGGCAGGAGCGCGAGGGCCTCGCCCAGCGGCCGCTGCAGCACGACCAGCGACGTCGGCGGCGACCTGCTCGGCCCGCGCGATGTGCTGCTCGCCGCGGATGAGGACGATCCCTGTCTGCCGGGCGTCGGCCAGGCCATGCTCGAGGTCGATCCGCTCGGCCGTCGATCCAGCGTGGAGGCGTGCACGGTGAAGCCGGCGCCCTGGCGGCGGAGGAACGACACCTGCAGTCCCGTGAGGCGGCGCAGCTCGGCGGCGGTGCGATCGTCGATGCTGAATCCCGCGCACAGCCAGGCGATGGGATCGGGCGCCAGCACCGGCACGATCGTCAACCGGACCAGACCGCCGTCCAGCGGCACGACCCACGTCGGGTCCTGCGTCTGCTCGGCCTCCTCGAGCAGCCGGGGCAACGCGAAGACCGCGCCGGGATGGGCCGCCGGCCGGGTGTCGGCGGTGATGGCCCCGGCGAGCGAGACGAGCATCAGCACGTCGGCGCCGATCCGCCGCCGATGGTTCTCGAGCACGGAGCGCGTGGTCTCGTGATCGGCCGTCGCCACCGCGGTCTTCAGCGCGAAGTCACCCGACAGCAGACGCGTGGCGCCGACGAGCTGCTGGCTGCGGGCGTCGAGCTGACGCACGAAGAGCGTGCTGGCCAGGCGAAGCTCCTCGCCGATCTCGTAGCGGGCCGCCGCGCGCACGAAGGCCGCGACGACGAGCAGGCTGATGGCGAGCACGACGGCGAACAGCCCGACGAACACGGCGACCAGGCGACCGCGGAAGCTCCGGAAACGCAACGTCTCCATCACCCCGTGACACGCTACGCCCACCGTGCCTGGGGATCAAGCATCGGCGGGGTCGGTGGCCGGCTTCTCCGCGCTGCGATATAGTGCGGACGCCGATGTCCGTGCTCCACGCCGCCCTCCTCGCTGACCAGCGCGCCCGTCCGCGCGTCGACGTCGAGCGCATTCTGCATCCGCGTTCGGTGGCCGTCTTCGGCGCCTCGGACAGCCGAGACAAGTTCGGCGGGCGGATCATGCACCTTCCTGGTCCGTCACGGCTTCGCCGGCGAGATCCTGCCGATCAATCCCCGGCGCGACGAGGTCGTCGGCCGCCGCGCCTATCCCACCATCGCCGCGGCGCCCTCGCCGCCCGACGTCGCCATCCTGGCCGTGCCGGGCTCCTCGCTCGTGTCGACCGTGCGCGAGGCCGCCGCGGCCGGCGTCGGCTGCTGCGTCATCATCTCCACCGGCTTCGCCGAGGCGGGCGCCGAGGGCGCGGCCCGCCAGGCCGACCTTGTCACCATCGCGCGGGAGACCGGCATGCGGCTGGTCGGGCCCAACTGCATGGGGCTGATCGTTCCTCACCATCGGCTGGCCCTCTGCTCGTCGGTGGTCCTCGACACCGATCGGCTGGCGGACGGCGCCATCGGCCTGGTGAGCCAGAGTGGTGCGCTGATGGTCTCGATCTTCGATCGCGCCGCGGCCGACGGCATCGGCTTCCGTTACGGCGTCTCGCTCGGCAATCAGGTCGACCTCGAGATCTGCGACTTCCTCGACTACATGATCGCGGAGCCGCAGACTCAGGCACTCTGCGTGTACGTCGAGGGGCTGCTCGACGGCGGGCGCTTTCGTCGCCAGCCTGGCTGCCGCCCGCGGCAGGCCGGCAAGCCGGTGCTCGTGGTGAAGACCGGACGCACCCAGGCCGGCGTGAAGTCGGCGCGCTCGCACACCGCGAGCCTGGCCGGCGCGCTGGGAGGTCTTCGAGGCCGTGTGCCGCGAGGAGGGCGCGGTGCTCGCGCGCGATCCCGACGACATGGTGCGCGCCGCCCATTTCCTGATCCGCCATCGGCTCCCCGCCGCGGCGGCGTCGGCATCCTGTCCTCATCGGGCGGCGGCTGCGGCATCGCCTCCGACCGCGTCAGCGAGCTGGGCGTCCCACTGGCGACGCTCGACGGCGGAGTCGCGCGCCCAGCTGAGCGAGCTGCTGCGCTGCCGCCGCAGGACCGACAACCCGCGTCGATCTTGGCGGGCGACGCAAGCCGGAGGACGTCGAGATCGCGGGCGACGTCGCGCGCATCCTCCTCGGCGATCCCGGCACGGCGTACGGGCTCGTCATCCTCACCTCGATGCCGTTCTTCGCCAATCGCACGCGGGTGATCGGCGAGGCCGCGCTGGCCGCCGACAAGCCGGTGATGATCGCGCTCACGCCCGGCGCCGCCGCCGAGGCGCCCCGGCGCGCGCTGCGCGAGATCGGGCAGTTCTACTTCGACCGCAGCGAGGACGCCCTGCGCGTCCTGGCCCTCGTGGCGGAGTACGACGCGCGGCGAGCGGCGCCGTCGACGCTGCGCGACGCGGCCCGCCGGCCTGCCCGATGCGCGCGCGCTCGTGCGCCAGACGGCGCGCTGACCGAGAGCGAGGTCAAGCGGCTGCTGGCTGCGTACGGCGTCCAGGTGGCCGCGGAGACGCTCACGGCGCCGACGCCGGAGGCCGCGGCAGCCGCCGCCGGCGCGCTCGGCGCTCCTCGTAGCGCTCAAGGCGGTGTCGCGTCGAATCGTCCACAAGAGCGACGTCGGCGCCGTGCGCTGGCTCGGCCGGCGCCGACGCCGTGCGCGCGGCCGCGCGCGCGATGCTCGACGCGCTCCGCGCGGCGGACTCGACGCTGGCCTCGAGGGCTTCTCCGTGCAGCCGATGATCCAGGGTGAGGCCGAGGTCATCGTGGGCGCCCGGCGCGATCCGCACTTCGGCGCCGTCGTCATGGTCGGGCTCTGGCGGCATCGCGGTCGAGATCCTCAGGACGTCGCGCTGGCCCCCGCCCCGGTGAGTGCCGAGCGAGCGCGCGCGATGCTCGCCGCGCCTGCGCGCCGCCCGCTGCTGACCGGTGCGCGCGGCCGCCCGCCGCTCGACGTGGCGGCCGTCGCCGACGCGGTGGTGCGCGTGTCGTGGCTCGCCGCCGATCTCGGCCCGCGGCTCGTCGATCTGGAGGTCAATCCGCTCATCGTTCGCCGGCGACGGCGCAGGCGCCGTCGCCGTCGATGGTCGCGCCACCCTGAGTCACGGCAAGGAGGAGGAGTCTCATCCACGAGCCTCGCGCGCCTGATCGCCTTCACGCTTGCGCTCACGCTGCTGGTCGCCGGCTCCCGCCGCGGCGCAGAGCGTGCTCCGCATCGGGCTCAACGACGACCCCGACGCGCTCGATCCGACCATCAGCCGCGCGCTACGTCGGCCGGCTCGTGTTCGCCGGCGCTGTGCGACAAGCTCTTCGACGTCACCCCGGACCTCAAGATCGTCCCGCAGCTCGCCGTGAGCCACGAGTGGGCGCCCGACCAGCAAGTCGATCGTCATCAAGCTGCGTCCGGGCGTGAAGTTCCACGACGGCGAGCCGCTCAACGCCGAGGCGGTGAAGTTCAACATCGAGCGGCACATCAACACGGCCGGCTCGTTCCGCAAGACCGAGATCGGACAGATCGCGAGCGTGGACGTCATCAACGACCTCACGCGTGCGCTTCAACCTCTCGGAGCCGCTGGTGCCGCTGCTGGCGGCGCTGACCGACCGCTCCGGCATGATGATCTCGCCCAAGGCGGCCAAGGCGCTCGGCGACAAGTTCGGCCTCAAGCCGGTGTGCGCGCGGGGCCCTACCGGTTCGTGGAGCGCGTGGCGCAGGGCAAGATCGTGCTCGAGCGCTTCGGCGACTACTGGGACAAGGCGAGCATCCACATCGACCGCGTGGAGTTCGTGCCGATCACCGACTCCACCGCCCGGCTGGCCAGCCTGCGCTCGGGCGATCTGCAGATGATCGAGCGCGCCTCGCCGACCGATCTGGCCGGAGATCCGCGGCGACAGCCGCCTGAAGGTGACCGGCGTGCCGGAGCTCGGCTACCAGATGATCCCGCTCAACGTGGCCAACGGGCCGCGAAGTCGAAGGCGCTGGCCGACGCGCGCGTGCGGCAGGCGATCGACCTGGCCATCGACCGCGGACGCGCTGGTGAAGGCCGTCTTCAACAACGAGAGTACATCCCGGGCAACCAGTGGGTGAGCCCGTCGAGCTACTACTACAACGCCAAGTTTCCCGGTGAGGAAGCGCGACGTGGCGCAGGCCAAGCAGCTGCTGCGCGAGGCGGGCCAGCCGAACCTCGACCTTCACGCTCATCGTGCCGCCCGAGCGCGACCGGCAGGAAGCGGCCCAGATCATCCAGGCCATGCTGGCCGAGGCCGGCATCACCATGAATCTGCAGACGCAGGAAAACGTCACGATGCTCACCAACGGGCGCAAGGGCGACTTCGAGGCGTACTTCACCTTCTGGAGCGGGCGCCCCGATCCCGACGGCAACGTCTTCACCCAGAGCACGTGCAAGGGCGCGCAGAACGACAGCCACTACTGCAACGCCGACGTGGACGCGCTGCTGACGAAGGCCCGCCAGGTGCCCGATCCCGGCCGAGCGCAAGAAGCTCTACGACCAGGCGACCGAGATCATGATGCGGGACATTCCGCGCCTGCAGCTGCTGGCACCGCCGCGTGTTCACCGGCCTACACCGCCAAGCTCACCGGCTTCACGCCCTACCCCGACGGCATCATTCTGCTTGCGAGGCCTCGAAGCTGAACTGATGCCGCCGGCGCTCTACATTGCGCGGCGGGTGGCCGTGCTGGTGCCGACGCTGTCCTTTGTCTCGGTGCTGATCTTCCGCTGCAGAAGCTCCTGCCCGGCGACGCCGCCCTGGCCCTGGCCGGCGAGGAGCACGATCCCGCCGCGGTGGCGGCGATCCGCGCCAGTGCGCATCTCGACCGGCCGGCGCCGGTGCAGTACGCCATCTGGATGGGTAAGCTGCTGCGCGGCGATCTCGGCGAGTCGCTGCGCAACCGAATCCCGGTGACCGAGCTGCTCGCCAGCAAGCTGCCGGTCACGGTCGAGCTGGCCATCGGCTCGATGCTCATCGCGCTGGCGATCGGCATCCCGGCCGGCGTGATCTCGGCGGCGCGGCGGGGCACCGTGATCGACGCCACCGCCAACCTGATCGCGCTCTCCGGGCTCTCGGTGCCCCACTTCTGGCTGGGCATCATGCTGATCTTGCTGTTCGCGGTGCGCCTGGGCTGGCTGCCCGCCTCCGGCTACGTGCGCGCCCTGGGAGGATCTGCGCCGCAACCTCACGACCATCCTGCTGCCGTGCATCGTGCTCGGCACCGGCGTGGCGGGCGTGATGATGCGCCACACCGCGCGGGGCCATGCTGGAGACGCTGGGCGCCGACTACGTGCGCACCGCGCGGGCCAAGAGCGTGCCGGAGCGCCTGGTCGTGCTCAAGCACGCGCTGCGCAACGCGCTGATCCCGGTCATCACGCTGGGCGCGATCGAGTTCGGTCGACTGCTCTCGGGCGCCGTCCTCACCGAGCAGATCTTCGCCATCCCCGGGTTCGGCAAGATGCTGGTCGGACGGCGTGTTCAACCGCGACTACGCCGTCGTGCAGGGCGTCGTGCTCGTCTCGGCCGGCCTCTACGTGCTCGCTGAATCTGCATGGCCGACGTGCTGTACTTCCCGGCCAACCCGCGGCTGCGCGGTGCGTCGTGAGCGACGCGGCCGTCGTCGCCGTCGATCCGATCGCGACCGCGTCGCGCGCCGCCCGCGGGTGCGCCGCGTCGCGCTGCGCCGGCCCGTCGCGCTGATCGCGCGACGCTGGTGGTGGCGCGCCTTCGTCGTCATCGCCTGTCGGCGCCCGTACTTGGCGCCGTTCGATCCGATCAAGACCGACTACCGCGCCGTCCGCAAGGCGCCCTCCGCGCGCATCTGCTCGGCACCGACGAGGTCGGCCGCGACGTGCTCTCGCGCCTGATCTGGGGCGCGCGGGCCTGCTGCTGGCCGGCGCCGGTCCCGGTGACCATCGGCGCTGATCGTGAGCCTGCCGCTCGGACCTGCTGTCGGGCTGTGCCGGCGGCTGGCTCGACGGCCTCATCATGCGCATCACCGACGCCATGCTGGCGATCCCGTTCCTGATCGTGGCCATCGCGCTGGCGGCCTTCCTCGGCCCCAGCCTCGATCAACGCCGATGCTCGCCATCGGATCGCGGCCCTGCCCGACGTTCCTGCGGCTGGCGCGCGGGACGGCGCTGGCGCTCACCACCGAGGAGTTCGTCGTCTCCGCGCGGGCGCTCGGCTGCTCGCGGCTGCGCGTCGCCGTGCGGCCACGTCCTACCCAACATGCTGCCGCCGCTGCTCATCCAGTCGAGCCTCACGGTGGCGGCGGCGATCATCGCCGAGGCGAGCCTGTCGTTCCTGGGGCTCGGCCAGCAGCCGCCGGCGCCGTCGTGGGGCAGCATGCTCAACGCCGCCCAGCGCTATCTCTCGCAGGCGCCTCTGGATCGCGCTCTACCCCGGCCTCGTGATCTCTCACCGTCGTGATGGCGCTGAACGTCGTGGGCGACGGCCTGCGCGACGCCCTCGACCCGCGCATCCGGTGAGTGGCTGGCGGCACAAGCGCGATCACGCCCGCCACTAGGGATACTGCGATGGCGCCCTTCGACATCTCTGACTCGTCCCGATCCGAAGTGTTGGGTGGTGCTCTGGTGGTGGGTCCGAGGATCTGCTCGGACGCCACCCCGGATCTTCCGCGTGTACGGCCGGCTCGTCTTGCTCTCGGCCTCGAATCTATATCTCGAGACAGGACGCCTCCCGAAGTTGATAACCGTTCCACGGCGCGGACTCGCGGCGCCGAGTTGGTGAGGTCCGGACCGGCCCAGAACCTGCAGGGCGCCGCTCAACCCTGCGAGGTAGAGGCTTGTCGATGAGCTCGATCTGACGACGCCGATCGGCGACCCAGGCGTGCGCGCGGCGACCGCCCGCCAGCTGACCAATCGTCGGATCGTCACCTTCACCGAGGCCGAGATCGCCGACGTCGATCGCGCGCTGGCCGCGGCCAGCGCGACGGACGGCCGCTCGGCCGACATCGAGCCGCGAGCACTTCCCGCTGCCGACGCTGGCCGCCGCGGCTGGCGCAGGCGCTCGCCGAGATCTACGACGGCCGCGGCTTCGTCGTCGGTCCGCGGCCTGCCCGTCGCAGCGCTACAGCGACGACGACGTCGGCCTCATCTCTGGGGCCTCGGCCGCTACCTCGGCGCGCCGCTCTACCAGAACCCGCAGGGCGATCTGCTCGGGCCACGTCTACGACCACGGCCGGACGTACGGCAACATCGACGTGCGCGGCTACGAGACCAACGCCTACCTGCCGTACCACACCGACGCCGGCGACATGGTCGGGACTGCTCTGCCTGCGCCGCGGAGCTCGAGGGCGGGCTCAGCAGCATCGTGAGCTCGGTGACGGTGCACAACGAGGATCCTGCGCAGCATCCCGAGTACCTCGGCCTGCTCTACAACGGCTTCTACTACATCCGCCGCGAGGCGGCGCTGACCGAGCGCGGCGTGTCCGAGCGGCCCGATCCCGGTGTTCGGCTACCAGGACGGCGGTCGTGAGCTGCCGCTACATCCGCAACCAGATCAACGCCGGCGCGGTGAAGCGCGAGGTGCCGCTGACGACGCCTCGAGCAGGCGGCGCTCGACTTCTCGACGAGCAGACGCGGCGGGCCGACCTGCGGCTGGACATGGACCTCGAGCCCGGCGACATCCAGCTCATCAACAACTACACGATCCTGCACTCGCGCACCGGGCTTCGTCGACGGCCCCGAGCCGCACCAGAAGCGCCACATGCTGCGCCTGTGGCTCAAGTTCCCGAAGCCGTGGCCGCTCAGCGCCGAGTTCCCACCTCACACGGAAGGCTTACGAGTCCAGCCCAGGACTACGCCCGATCCTCATTCTGAGGCCGAAGCCTTAGGGGTGGAGACCAGATAGCAGTGGATATCCTCTCGTGGCGCTGCCCTCAGCTTCTGTCACTCTGCTTCGGGGCCCCTTTTGAGCGGCGCCTTCACTGAGAGTCTGAGCGCTACTTCCGCCTGGAATGGCAGGTCCTGCCCGGCCCAGCGCTGGAGGGCTGGCTGTTCGCTAACAAGCACCGACATGCGGGCCGACCGCATGCAAATCAACATCGAGCAGCTCGAACTGGCGGGCGTTAACGTGCTCGGCTTCAGACCCGAGGGTCCTCGGCGGATCTGTTGCCGGGCGGTCGCGCCTTCATATGCAGTCTCAGGCGGCTTGTAGCTTACCGTGATTGGTCCTGTTCTTTTCAGCTGGACCACAAGAACGCTGGATGTGTGGATCTTGCTCAGCTGTCGGAACTGGTTGGCTGACGAACCGGGCAGGTCACGCGAACCTCGAACTTGCCGTGGCCCGTGGTCGAGATCGCGCCCCGCAATGCCGGTGTCGGCGCGGCGATGAAGTGGACCCTCGTTAAAATCCCGACAGCTCGGCCTCGACCTTGTCGGCGACCGTGGTTGGGCCGCGTTTCGCCGGCCAGAGAGCGAGAGCGGAACCGGCGCGGCGATCAACGCGAGCATCGAGAAAGAGGGAAAAGATTTTCATGCGAGGTGTTCCCTTTGCTCTTGGCCTCGATCCGCGGCATCGATAGGGCCCGGGGAGGCACCCGATGCTGAAGGTCCTGACCGAAGCCCAGATCCGCTCGTTCGAAACCCAGGGGTTGCCTCCTCGCCCGTGCGGGTGATGAGCCCGGAGCGAGCCCGGGCTATCGCGAGCGCTTCGAGTCGCTGGAGAAGCGTCACGCTCCCCGATGACATCAAGAAGATGAAGACCAAGTCGCACCTGCTCTGTCCGTGGGTAGCTCGAGATCGCCGAGGACCCGCACATCCTCGACGTCTCGAGGACCTGATCGGCCCCGACCTCCGGTGCTGGAGCATGGCGTGGCGCGTGAAGAACGGCCGATGGGCAGACCTCGCCGGCTGGCACCAGGACCTGGCCTACGGCGCGGCGGTCCCAGTGGTGCTCGGCGCCTGGCGCTGTCGGACTGCGGCATCGATCAGGGCTGCCTCGCGCGGAATCCCGGGCTCGCACACGTGGGGCATCCTGAAGCACGAGGAGAGCGACGACTTCGACGGAGCATCCTGGCCCGCGGCCAGTACATCACTGGACGCGTTCGACGAATCCGAAGGCGCGTGGACTTCGTGCTCCAGCCAGGCGAGATGGCCATGTTCGACCAACTCGCTCGTCCACGGCTCCGGGACGAACTGTCGGGCCCGACCGCCGCTTCCTGCTGCTGGTCGAGATGCTGCCGACTGGGCGAAGCCGCCGCGGGATCCGCCAGTCGGCACTGCTCGTCCGGCGGCAGCGACGCCTACGGCAACTTCGACGACGAGCCGCGGCCCGACGGCGAGTTCACCGAGACCGCGCTCGCCGGACTGGGCCGGCGTGGTGAACAAGCGCGCGAAGCTGATCTTCGAGGACAGCCGCTACGGCCCCAGCGAGGCCTACGGTGGGCGGCGGCCGGCCACATAACATCGAGACGGAGGCGATCATCCATGAGCGACGGCGGCTACAAGGCGCTGAGTGCGCTGCTGATCTTGGCGCTGGCCATCGACGTCTCATCTGGGTCATCAAGACCGCGCTGAGCGTGGGCACTGCAGAACACGGCGGACCGGGTGCGCGGGGAGACCCACGCGGCGCCCGCATCTCGCCAGTGCCCAGTTACAGTGCGGTCCCGCACAGTTGATGTCCAGGTCGACGCCAGGAGACCGGGGGTCTCGTGGCGTCGACCGATTGACGGCGGCTCGATTTGTCCCGCTTCGGTTCAGATTTACCGTAGATCCCACCCTTGCAGCCACGGGTGGTCCGCCTCTTGCTCAGCAGCTCGCTCGCGTGGACACACCAGAACCTTCATCGCGTTGGGGATGCCCAGGCGCTCGGCGCGCTCGTCGGGGAGGACCCGGCGTTCGTCAAGGCCGTGGCCCAGCTGCCGGCGGCGGCGAGAAGCGACGCGGCGGTCCTGATCAGCGGAGAGACCGGAACCGGCAAGGAGCTGGTCGCCCGGGCCATCCACTACTTGAGCGATCGCGCGCCCCTGCCGTTCGTGTCCGTGAACTGTGGCTCGCCTGGCGGATCCGCTTCTGGACGATGCGCTGTTCGGTCCGCGAGCCGGCACGTGCTCCTCGATGAGGTCGGAGGCGCTCTCGACCGACCGGGGTCAGCTGACGCTCCTGCGCGGGGTCCAGTGATCCGACCTCCCGCGCCGGGGTCGAGCGCGCAGCGGCGTGCCGCAGGTCCGGTTCGTGGCCGCCACGAACGTCGACCCGTGGCCGCGCGTGGCGGGCCGGGACCTTCCGGCCGGATCTCTACCATCGCCTGTGCGGTCTTCTCCATCTCCTTGCCGTCGCTGCGCGAGCGCAAGGACGACATCCTGCCCCTGGCCCTGCACTTCCTGAAGAAGCACGCCCGGGCCCGAGCGGCGCTGTGCTCACGCTGGCGCCTTCGGCGCGCGCGAGGCGCCGATGGCATTCGCGCATCGGCCCGGCAACGTGCGCGAGCTGGAAACGCCATGATCCGGGCGGGCTAGGTGGCGCCGGGCGATCGATCGACGTCGACGACCCGGCCTCTGCCGGGCCGGTCCGACGCGCGTCTCCACCGCCGCCGGGGCCGCGGGGATCGTTCAAGATTCTGAAGCGCCCGGCCGTCGAGGCGTTCGAGCGCGAATACCTCACGCGGATCCTCAGCGAACACCGGGGCAACGTCACGCACGCCGCGCGCACGGCGGCGAAGGATCGCCGCGATCTCGGCCGCCTGCTTGAAGAAGTACGCCATCGATCCCCGGATCTTCACCCCGGCGCTCGTGAGGGGGCTGGCGGGCCGCTTAGTCTGAAGCTCGGACCGGTCGGCCCGCCCGGCGGCCGCGTGGCCAGCCACAGGATCAGCTCCGCCACCTCCTCCTGGGAGCTTGACGCGCTCGCTCGGAGCGAACGGCGGCGGCGCGTCCAACCGGAACACGCCCGGTCAGCCGGGTGAGGACGGGGCCGGGCACGACCTCGTTCACGTCGATGCCGTGCGGCCATCACCTCCTGGGCCAGCACCTGCGTGAACATCCACACGCCGGACTTCGCGGCGCTGTAGGCGGCGTTGCCCGACGCCGCGGCATGCCCCATGCCCGAGCCGACGTTGACGATCTTCGCCGCGCGCCCGCCCGGACGAGATGGGGCAGCGCCGCGCGCGCGCAGTAGTAGACGCTCACGCATGTCGACGCGCGATGGTCTCCGCCCACTTGGCGGGGTCGCTGTCCACGACCGAGGCGCGCTCCGACGAGCCGCCGGCATTGTTCACCAGCACGTCGAGGCGGCCCAGCTCGCTCACGACCCGCTCCACCGCGGCCCGGCAGTCCGACCTGCGCGTCACGTCGGAGGTCACGGCCAGCGCCGGCGCCCGAGCCCACGCACCTCCGCGGCCACCGCGCCGATCTCCGCGGCCGTCCGGGCACTCACCGCGACATCGGCGCCGGCCCGGGCCAGCGCGAGCGCGGTGGCCCGGCCGATGCCGCGGCCACCGCCCGTGACGAACGCCACCCGTCCGGCGAGCGCCATGTCCAGCTCCATTCTCCCGCTCGGGTGCGCATCGCCACTACCCGCGATCGCCCGGAACACGAGCGCCCGCAGAAGCTGCTGGCGGCCGCCCCCAGCGGCGACCGCATCATCGAGACGACGACCAGCGCTCTTCCTTGGGGTCGGCCTCGACCAGTAGGTGGCGCGTAGGCGCCCCGGGCCAGGCGAAGTCGCCGGCCGAGCCCAGCTCATCGGCGGATCCCCTTTGCTGGCTCGCGCACCGCGAGCCCGAGGCCCCACGGCGTAACTCCGGGCCGGCGTGAGTAGCTTTGGTGCCGGCGGCGCGATTCTGAGCCGAGATGGTCTCGCCGCCTACGAGGCCTGACCGTCTTCGGCGCCAGCACGCGCACTGCACCGTCGGAGCACCCCGGTTCGGTGAGCATCCGGCCGAACCGCGCGCAGTCGCGCTGCCGTGGAGATGGCGCAGCCAGCCGCCGGCAACTCGAACTTCCCGCGTGCACGGCGTGGGCTCGGGCACCTTTGTACTCGGCGCCCGTATCGGGATTGACGCGTGCGTCGCCAGCGGCCGGGCGATCCGCGCTCGCTTGTCGGCGGGAACGAGAGGAAGGTCGTAGTCGGTCATGGAAACCAGCGGGCGGTGAGACGACGCCTTGGCGAGCGCCTCGGCGAGCGGCCGGCCGCTCTACGGATCTCCCACCACGCGCGCCTGAGGGACGCATCGCCGTCGAGGAGGCTGTACTCCTAGCGGGCGCCCGGCCGGTAGAGGAGCGGGCGCGACTCACGCGCTCAGGATGAACTCGCCCATCGTCAGCGCGTGAGCGCGAGGATGCGCCTCGAGGATTCGGGATACATCTTTGTAGATCTCGGTGGACCCCCTGGTTGCCGGTAGGTGAGACCGGGACGTGTGACGCGTCCGGTCCTGATCAGTCATCGCGCTTCGGCGGCCGCCCTTGTTCCGGCTGCCTGGACCCGCTGGTCCTTTGAACGCGGAACGTATTTCGCTCACTCGGATCCGGAGCGGACCAGCGCCGGCCTTCCTCGAAGAGCGACAAAGCCGCCACCGTGACGATCGGCTTCGTCACTCGACGCGATCCGGAAGATCGCATCCGGCGTCATCGACGTCCCGGCCGATTTGTCGAGGAAGCCCGCCGCGCGAGCGGTACGCGACGCGTCCCTTGCGGACCACGACGACGACGGCGCCGGGGATCCGCCCACTCTCCACGTCGGCCCAGGCGGTGGACCCGCCCGATGCGCCCGAGACGCTTCGAGGACATAGCCCCACCTGCTCGGGCTTCGCCGTCGGCAGCTCTGGTCGCGAGGAGAGGGCCTCGCCAGGAAGCGACAGGCACGAGGACGACGGCGATCGGCACTGACTTCTCTCATGACGCGCCTCCGGTCAGCCACGCGAAAGATACTCGGGCCACGAAATCGGTGCCGACTGAAGGCGACGTAGGCCTCGGTCAGCCGCCGGGTGATGGGCCCCGGCACCTTGCCGCCGCCAATGGCGTGGCCGTTGACCGAGCGCACCGGGCACAGGCAGAGGCTTGGTCGAGGTCAGGAACACCTCGTCGGCGGTCACTGCGTCGTAGACGTCGAGGTCCGCGCTCCTCGCACGGAATCCCGAGCCTGGCGCGCCAGCTCGATGGCCGTCCGGCGGCTCACGCCGGGCAATCACGTACTGCTCGCGCGGCGTGTACACGCGCCTCCCCGCACCACGAAGATATTGCTCGCCGATCCCTCGCAGAGGTTCCCGTGCTCGTCGAGCAGCACCGACCACGCCTGGCGGGCGGTCGGCCTTGACCTCGCGGTCGGCGAGGATCAGGTTCAGGTAGTTGTGCGTCTTGGCGCGCCGGGCTCAGGATCGGACGGCGAGCGTGCGGCGGATCGACGGCACCTGCACGTCGATCCCGTCGCGGAAGTGCGCCGCGCGCTTGGCGAGCGGCAACGGCGTGCAGTCCACGATGAGCTGGGCGCCGGTGTGCGTCCAGCCCTCGTCGCCGATGGCGTCGCGACGCCCCGGCTCACGCGCTGGGCCACCCACCAGTCGCCGGCGGCGGCGCGCAGGGGCTCGTTGCGCTCGACGACCTCCTCGGTGATCGCCATCATCTCCTTGGGCTCCAGGCCGATGTCGATACCTGGAGATAGTCGAGCGAGCGGTAGAGCCGCTCCACGTGCTCCTCGAGGCGAAAGATGCGCCCGTCGAAGGTGCGCGTCATGTCGAAGCACCCGTCACCGCGGTTGAAGCTCCGGTCAGCGGTAGGGGATCAGCACGTCGGTCTCGCGGACGAACCGGCTGCTGTGGAGCACGCCGTGTGTGCGGTCATGGGGCGCGCCTCCTGGGGATCGCGAGTCGTGCCGAGACATGCACCGGCCCGGCGCGCCTTCCTGGCGCTCGTTCGGCGGCGGCTCGCCCGCGCCGTAGACGCCCGGAACCGCCCAGCTCCATGCGGCAACCGTCGGGCCTCTCGGTCGCCCCCGCCCGCGTGAAGGCGACCGCCGCCGCCACGGAAGTACGCCCGTGCCTGCTCCGGCTCCTGGAGCGCTTCGCCAGGCCCACGCCGCCTGAGCCCAGCACGTCGCCGATCTTCACTGCACCGCCTGCTCGCTGAAGCGCGCCGCGAGCTGACGCCCTGGTCGTCAGCCAGTCCGTCGTACTCGACGGCGATCTGCTCGCAGCTCGGCACGATTTCGCGCGTGACGCGACCGACGGTGATGTTCGGCAGCGCGAACAGATAGCGCTGATCCAGCGCCAGCAGGCCACGGTGCCGTAAGATACGTCGCTTGAGCCGTCCAGCCCTCCAGGCTGGCGCGTGATCCGCCGGTGGCTGTGCTCGGAGCTCGGTGCGCTGTGTCCTCACTCACTCTCCCTCCCATCGAGGACTGGTGGAGAGCTGATAGGGCACGCGGCGTGCCAGGGCCCGGGCGGAGCAAAATCAATCGAATAGCGCCGGGGCGCGGCCGGGGCACCGAGAAGGCTGCATACCGGGCCCTCGGGCATTCCGCCCGAGAGAAGGCTCCGTTACAATCCCCGCCAAGTGAGACGACATGGCGAAGAGCAATATCATCCGAGTGGGCGACGTCGAGATCCATGGCGCTGTCGGACGGCATGCTGGAGTTCGATCTCTGCAACTTCTTCCCGACCATCCCCGAGGAGCAGCTGGCAGCCGCACGCAGGCGAAGCTCACCGACGAGCACAAGGTTCGCTTCAATCTCGGCTCGTACCTGATCCGCTCATCGAGGGCGGACGATCCTCGTCGACACCGGGCTCGGGCCCGCGGCCCGGCCGAGACGCCTGACTGCCGTGGGGCGAGCTGCTGCGCGACTTCTCCGGCCAACGGCGTGCGGCCCGACCAGGTCGACATGGTCGTCATGACTCACCTGCACCGCGATCACGTGGGCTGGAACCTCCTGCGCGCAGGGCGAGCGCTGGGTGCCGACGTTCCCGAAGGCGCAAGTACTGGATGAGCAAGGTCGACTGGGACACCTCGCACCAGCCCGACGTCCAGCCGCAGCGCTATCCCGAACGCGCCCACCTGCGTGTGGCCGCTTGCAAGAGCTCGGCCTGATCGAGTTCATGCACGGCGAGCACAGCATCACGCGCGGAGCTGACCGCCGTGCCCACGCCCGGCCACACGCCGGGGCACGTCAGCATCCTGGTCACCTCGCAGGGCCAGCGCGCGCTCGTGCTCGGCGACGCGGCCCACAACCCCGTGCAGATTCGAGGAGCCGGACTGGGTCTCGCGCGCCGACATGGATCCCGAGCTGACGCCGCCAGACGCGGCGCGCGCTGCTGGACCGGCTGGAGCGCGAGGAGATTCTCGTGATGGCCGGACACTTCGAAGCACCCGGCTTCGGTCGGGTGGTGCGGCTGAACGGCCGGCGGTACTGGCGCGGGCTCTGATCCCGCGCGCGCCCTGGCAGCGAAACGTCTGGGCGCTGGCGCTCAGCGTCTTCGTCGCCTTCGGTCGGCTTTCAGTTCTCGGGCCCTTCATGCCGCTCTACGTGCGCGAGCTGGGCGTCACCGATCCCGGCAGTATCGCCATGTGGTCGGGGCTGATCGCCGCGTCGACGCCGGCCATCTCCGGCCTGCTGGGGCCGCTGTTCGGACGGCTGGCCGATCGCTTCGGCCGCAAGATGATGCTGATCCGCTCGCTGGCCGGCTTCGTCGTCATCATGGCGATCATGGGCGCTGGTGAAGTCGGTGGAGCAGCTCTTCCTGGTCCGGGTGATCATGGGCCTCTTCGCCGGCTTCACGCCGATGGCCAGTGGCGCTGGCCAGCACCTGGCGCCGCGCGACAAGGTCCCGATGGCCATCAGCATCGTGCAGTCGGCGCAGCTCATGAGCGTCGGCGGTCGGGCCGGCGGCCGGCGGCTACGTGGCGTCTCCACTTCGGCATCCGCGCCGCATTCTTCGTCACGGCGGGGATGTGCGCGGTGGCGCTGATCGGACTGATCGTGCTGTTCCACGAGGTGCGCCCCGGGAGCCGGGCGAGGCGGGGCGCCGCGCAAGCCGCCGCCCATTTGTCCATGCGGCGCGCCTTCGGCTCATCCCAACTTCCTCCTGATCATGACCATGTTGCTCGATCGCGCAGTTCATCGATCGCGGGCTCGCGCTGCTGATCCCGCTGCAGGTCGCGCACATGCCGGGGATCGAGGCCATCGCGGCCACATCGGGCACGATCATCTCGGTGGCCGCCGTCGCCGCCACCTTCTCGGCCAACATGGCGGCGCGCCTGTCGCGCGGGGTGTCGCCGGTGCAGATCTTGAAGTGGGCGCTGCTCGTCGGCAGCCCGCTGTGCGCCGCCATGGCCCTGACCCAGGGCTGGATCAGCCTGCTCCTGCTGCGGGCGCTCGCCGGTCTGTGCCTGGGCTGCGCCATCACGCTGGCGTACGCGCTGGGCGCCGAGGTGGTGCCGGGCGAGCAACGCGCGGCGCTGCCTTCGGCTGGCTCGCGCTCGGCGTTCAGGTGGGAACGGCGGCCAGCCCGCTCGTGACGAGGCGCGCTGGCCGCCATCAGCATCCCCGGCGTCTACCTGCTCAACGGCGTGCTGGCCGCGGTCGCCGCCGGGCTGCTCGCCTCTGGCTGGCGCGGCCAGCGTCCGCCCATCAGAGCGACAACGTCTTGACGTAGACCCCGGGCGAGCCCTGCGCGTGGCGCATGTGCTTGCGCATCGTGGATCGAGGCCGGCACCGCGTCCCGCTGCGCGTTCCACGCGTCCGTCTCCGACACCTTGGGATTCTCGAACTCGTAGAACGTGAGATAGGTCGGCGTGCCGGTCACGGCGCGATAGCGCCGGCCGCGAATCACGCCGGGCACCTTCTCGTAGTTCGGCACGTAGATCGTGTTGTACCAGCTCGTTCCACTCCGCGATCGACCTCGGCCGGCACGTCCATCGCGCCCGAGCTGCAGCGCCGGCGCCAGGCCGCTCTCGGCGGCCGCGGTCGACAGCGCCTTGGGATGGATCATGGTGTACACGTTGCGGATGAACGTGGTGCCGATGACGTCGGGCGAGCAGCGCTTGGTCCACGCCGTCGGATTGGCCTGCACCTTCTTGTAGGCCGGGCTCTCCAGCACGGCGGACGTTCTCGAGCTCGTACACGGCGAGATGCTTGGGTCCGCCCTTCACCGCCTCGTAGCGGGCCGCGCTCAGGAAGCCCGGCACCGCCATCCGCTCGGCCAGGTGCTCCTCGTTGTACCAGCGATTGAAGTCCGGCTCCTTGTCGGCCGGCACGTCCGCCCACACCATCAGCAGCCCGCTACCCCTCTTCTTCGCCATGGATCGCTCCTTTCCCTCGAACAGACGTAGAATGCCCGTCCGAGGCCGTCATGTCATTCCTCGATTCGCGTACCCACTCCACCCGGCAGGGCATCGGCCAGCCCGTCCCGCGCGCGGAAGATCGCCGCCTGATCACCGGCCGCGGCTGCTACAGCGACGACGTCACCCTGCCACGCCAGGCCTACGCGGCGTTCGTGCGCTCGCCGCACGCCCACGCGCGAATCCGCGCATCGACGCGCGCGCCGCGCGGACGGCGCCCGGCGTGCTCGCCGTCTTCACCGGCGTGGACGCCGCCGAGCTGGCTCGGCGATCCCGCACCGTCCGGTGCCGACCAACCCTCACGAAGTTCCGCTGCGGAGCCGCGACGGCTCGCCGTTCTTCGTCGCGCCGCACCCCGCGCTGCCCGCCGACCGCGCGCGCTTGCGTCGGCGAGCCGGTGGCCATGGTGATCGCCGAGATCGCCCGCCGTCGCACGCGACGGCGCCGAGCGCGTGGTGGTCGGACTACGATCCGCTGCCGGCGGTGGTCGGCGTCGCTCGACGCCGTCGCGCCGGACGCGCCGATCGTCTGGGACGAGGCCGGCGTCAACCTGTGCGTCGATTCGCGCGCCGGCGACGCGGCCGCGGTCGGAGCACGGCCTTCGCGCGCGCGCGCACGTCGTGCGGCTTCGCAGACGCGCGTCAACCGGGTGACCGGCGTGCCGATGGAGCCGCGCACGGCGGTCGGCTGACTGGGACGAGGCGAGCGGCCGCTACACGCGTCTACTCCGGCTCGGGCGGCTCGCTGGCGGCTGCGCAGCGAGATCGCCGGCGTGCTCGGCGTGCCGGAGAGCGCGGTGCGCGTGGTGGCGCGCGACGTGGGCGGCAGCTACGGCACCCGCAACAGCTCCTATCCCGAGCACGCGCTGGTGGCCTGGGCCGCCCGGCGGGTCGGCCGGCCGGTGAAGTGGACGGGCGCACGGCTGGAGACGTTCCTGACGGACTATCAGAGCCGCGATCTCGTGCTCGCACGTCGAGCTGGCGCTCGACGCCGCAGGGGACGTTCCTGGCCTTCCGCGGTGACAACGCCAGCAACATCGGCGCGCACGCCGTCTCGTTCATCCCGCTCGCCAAGGGCGTCGGCGTGTCGACCAGCGTGTACCACGTGCCGGCGGTGGCGATGCACGGGCGCGCGATGCTGACGCACACGGCGCCGACCACGCCCTACCGGCGCGGCCGGCCGGCCCGAGGTGATGTTCGTCATCGAGCGCACTGATCGATCTCGCCGCCCGCGCGCCACGGCTTCGATCGCGTGGCGCTGCGCCGGCGCAACCTGGTGCCGGCCGCCGCGATGCCGTACCGCAATCCGCTCGGCCTGCTCTACGACAGCGGCGACTACGCGGCGGCCCAGGACCGCGTGGTGACGCTGGCCGACTGGGCGGGCTTCGAGGCGCGTCGCGCCGAGGCCCGGCGGCGCGGCCGCTACCGCGGCATCGGGCTCGGCAACTACATCGAGCTCAACACCGGCATGCCGCGTGGAGCGCGCGGAGATCACCGTGCAGCCCGAGGGCCGCGTCGACGTCGTGCTCGGCACGCTGTCGGCCGGCCAGGGTCACGAGACCAGCTTCGCCGCAGCTGATCGTCGAGTGGCTCGGCGTCGGCGCACGAGCAGGTGCGCCTGATCACCGGCGACACCGATCATGGCGCCGTTCGGCGGCGGCTCGCACTCCGGCCGCTCGATGCGCCTGGGCGCGGTGGTGATGGCCAAGGCGGCGGACGAGATCGTGGCGCGCGGCCGCCGGCTCGCGGCGTGGCTGCTCGAGGCGGCGCGAGGCCGACATCGAGTTCGCCGAGCGGCGCTTCCGCGTGAAAGGGCACCGACCACGCGGTCGATCTCTTCGCGGTCGCGGCCGCCGCGCCGGCGCGCCGACGCGCCCGAGGATCTTCGCGGTCCGCTGGCCGCGCGTCAGCGACGAGACGATGAGCGTGCCGTCCTATCCCTACGGCTGCGCCGTGTGCGAGGCTCGAGGTCGACCCGGAGACGGGCGCGGTGGAGATCGTGCGCTACACCACGGTGGACGACGTCGGCCGCGCGGTCAATCCTGCTCATCCTGCACGGCCAGACGCACGGCGGCATCGCGGCCGGCGTGGGCCAGGCGCTGATGGAGCTGTGTCACTACGATCCGGCGACCGGCCAGGCGGCCTCCGCCACGTTCATGGACTACGCGCATGCCCGCGCGCCGACACGCTGCCGTCGTTCGCCACGGAGATCAGCGAGGTGCCCTCGACGTCCAACCCGCTCGGTCTCCGCGGCGGCGGCGAAGGCGGCACCACGCCGGCGCTGGGCGCAGTGGTCAACGCGATCGTCGATGCGCTGGCGGAGCTGGGCGTCGAGCACGTGCGAGATGCCGGCCACGCCCGAGCGCGTATGGCAGGCCATCGAGGCCGCGCGGCTCGGGTTGAGAGCACGCCGAGCGTGCGCTAAGCTGGCGGCGCCTGCAGCGTCGAGAAGTCCAACGGTCGTCCGGTCGTCAACCAGAAGGAGATGGATCAATGGCCACGCCTCGAGAGCATCGACACGGCATTCACCCAGGCGGTCGAGTCGAAGAAGATGCCCGGCATCGTGGCGGTCGCCGCCACCGACAAGGGCGCGCGTCTACGAGGGCGCCTTCGGCACGCGCGAGATCGGCAAGAACGCGCCGATGACGCTCGACACGGTCGTGTGGATCGCGTCGATGACCAAGGCCATCACCGCCACGGCGGCCATGCAGCTGGTCGAGAAGGGCAAGCTCAGCCTCGATCGGCCGGCGAGCGAGGTGGTCCCGGATCTGGCGAAGGCCAAGGTCCTCGAGGGCTTGGACGCGGCGGCAAGCCGCGGCTGCGGGCGCCCAAGCGGCCCATCACGCTCCAGCACCTGCTCACCCACACCGCCGGCTTCTCGCTACGAGATCTGGAGCGGCGACATCGCCCAGTATCAGCAGGCGACCAACACGCCGGGCATCACCACGTGCACGAACGCCGCGCCTGACCACGCCGCTGCTCTTCGATCCCGGCGATCGCTGGGACTACGGCATCAACATCGACTGGGCCGGCAAGATGGTCGAGGCGGCGTCCGGCCAGAAGCTCGACGCCTACTTCCAGCAGAACATCTTCGGGCCGCTCGGCATGAAGGACACCGGCTTCAAGCTCTCGGCCGCCCAGAAGGCGCGCGGCTTCGGCGGTGCACCAGCGGACGACAACGGGCGCGCTGGCCCCGATCGAGTTCGGGCTGCCGGAGAATCCGGAGTTCCTGATGGGCGGCGGCGGGCTCTACGGCACCGCCGGCGACTATCTGGCCTTCGCGCAGATGATCATGAACGGCGGCACGCACAAGGGCGCGCAGGTCCTGCGCCGCGAGACGGTCGACCAGATGTCGCAGAACCACATCGGCGCGATCGAGATTCGCCGTGCTGAAGACCGCGATCCCGCCGCTGTCCAACGACGTCGGCGCTGTTCCCGGGCATCGGCAAGAAGTGGGGGCTCAGCTTCCTGATCAACACGCAGCCGGTGCCCGGCGGCCGCTCGGCCGGCAGCCTGGCCTGGGCCGGGCCTCGCGAACACCTACTTCTGGATCGACCGGACCAAGACGCGTCTGCGGCGTCTTCCTCTCGCAGCTGCTGCCGTTCTGCGACCACACGGCGATCGACCTGTTCGGCGAAGTTCGAGACCGAGGTCTACAAGGCGATCTAGTGCCGCCGCGCCGCACCGGGCACATCGCGTAGGACACGCGTGGCCCAGGGCTCGAGCGCTCAGTGCGACTCGAGTCCCTGCGCCCGTCCCGCTTCGGCCGGTCAGCGCTCGGGGTGGACGAGGATCTTGGCGTGCGCGCTCCGGTGAGCGCGAGCTCCTCGAAGGCCTGCGCCACACCGCCGACACCGACGTGGCCGGTGATCGAGCGGCGTCGTGGGGATCGCGCCCTCCGCGATGTGGCCGGAGCGTGGCGGCGAACTCGTCCTGCGTGTAGCCGAGGACGAACTGGAGGTTCAGCTCCTTGGTGATGCCGAGCATCGGATAGATGGTGTCGGCCTCCATGCACACGCCGACCACCACGATGCGCGACCGCGCGGCGCGGCGGCCATGAGCTGATCGAGCACGCCCGGCACGCCGACGCACTCGAAGACGACGGCCGGGCGCAGCGGCGGGCCCGGCAGCCACGCCGGCTGCTGGGGCGCCCGCGCCGGGTCGCGCCAGACCGCGGCCTCGCGCCAGCTCTGCCAGGGCGTGGTCTGCGGCCGGATCGACGACGACGTCGGCGCCCACGGCCACCGCCAGCTCGCGCCGCCGTCGCGAGAAGTCGGCGGCGACGATCGGCCGCACGCCGGCCAGCCGCAGCGCCGCGATCACGGCCAGGCCGACCGGCCCGCAGCCGATGACGAGCGGCGCGTCGTCGGCGTTCCAGCCGCGCCTTGGCGACGGCGTGCACGCCGACCGCCATCGGCTCGGTGAGCGCCGCCTGGTCGGTCGGCAGTCCGTTGGGCACTTCCAGCAGCAGCGCCTCGCTGAGCCGCATGTACTGGGCGTAGCCGCCCGGGTTGTCGTTCGAGTAGCCGATGCTCTGCGGCCCGGTCGCCGGCATCAGCACGGGCCGCGAGCAGACGCGCGTCCCGATCGACAACGCGCGCGTCGTGCCCGGACCCGTGCTCGACGATCTCGGCGCAGAACTCGTGGCCCATGATGACGTCGCGCCCCAGGTCCATGACGCGCGGGTTGCCGGCCCGACTGCGCGGTCTCGACGAACTTGTCGGCGAACTTCAGCGCGTGCAGGTCAGAGCCGCAGATCCCGCACGCCAGCGTGCGGACCAGCACCTCGCCCGGGCCCGGCTGCGGGCGTCGGGACGTCCGCGACCACCAGCTTGCGGTCGCGCATGACGGCGGCGCGCATCGTCTGCATCACTTGGGACCTCGGCGTCGAGCTCGATGAGCGCGCTGAGGCCGCGATGGAAGCGTCGGCGCACCGCCCGGCACCATGCAGGTCTCGAGGATCTCGAAGATCTCCTCGCGGGTGGCCCCGAGACGGATGGCGCGACGCATGTGCGCGACCAGGCCGGCCTTCTCCCCGCCCCGGAACGCCAGCAGCGCGATGGCCACGAACTCGCGCACCTTGGCCGAGACGTGCTTGCCCTCGCCCAGCCCCAGCTCGTAGATGCGGTTGTACGTCTCGACGAACTCGGGATCCTGGCGCGCGGCGAACTCCCACTCCGGGTAGATGTAACCGCGGGCTTCCTTCATCCGGGCGATGAGAGCGTCCGCCCGCTTGCCGTGCTCGTTCGTCGTCGACTGGCTCATGATCTTCTCCTGGGATGGTTCAGCCGCGCAGGCCAGGCCGCGCGCAGACGCGGGAACACGACGTCGCGGAACGCGGCGACCTCCCGCGTCGGGCAGCGCGAACGTCTCGAGCGCCATGATGTAGAGGTTGCGCACGCCGAGCTTGGTCATCTCGGCGATGCGGGCGGCGCAGTCGTCCGGCGTGCCGATGAGGCCGTAGGCGTCGCAGAGCTGGGCGACGACCTCGTCGGGGACGAACGACGTCGCCGCGATGGCCGCCTCCCAGTCGGGAGCGTGCGAGAGATCGGGATAGATCCGATGGACCGCGTCGGGAATCTCGAGCTTCGGGATCTTGAGGCCGGCCGGCTCCACCCAGTAGCCGCCCCAGCGCAGGATGCCCCAGTGCACGACGGTCGGGCCGCGCGTGCCGGCTGCGCCTCGGCGGTGGTCGGCCGCCGTGCCCGTGCGCACCGCCCACATGATCTCCAGATCCTCCAGCCGCCGGCCCGACTTCTTGACCCCGCGCTCGAGATAGCCGAGCGCGGTCTCGACGATGCCGCGGTTGAAGCCGACCAGCAGCAGCACGCCGTCGGCGACCTCGCCGGCCACCTCGATCGCCTTCGGTCCCGAGGCGGCCATGATCACGGGAATCCGGCGCTTCGCCGCGTAGCCGAGCCGCCCCGGCGTGCCGGCGAAGTCCACGCTCTCGCCGGCCAGGAGCGCGCGCACCGTCTTGATGCAGTCGCGCATCTCGGCCAGCGTGGCCGGCTTGCGGCCGATGGTGCTGGCCGAGGTGTAGCCGGTGCCCATCACGAACTTCACACGGCCCGGCGCGATCTCCTCGACCGTCTGGATGCCCGCCGGCCAGCACCGAGGCGTGGCGCGTGAACGGGTTGGTGACGGCCGGGAACAGCGTCAGCCGCGACGTGTTCGCCGCGGCCTGGCCGAGCACGACGAACGTGTCTCGCGAGATCATCTGGCTGTCGAGGATGCCAGCGCCGTCGAAGCCGGCGGCCTCGATGCTCTGGACGTGACGCACCAGCTCCGGCATCGGCGCGGTGCCCGGGACTCGCAGGTGGACGCGGACCGGCTCGCTCATGGCTCCCTCACTCGTAGCGCGGCGCGCGCTTCTCGCGAAACGCCGCCACGCCTTCCTGGAAGTGCGCGCTCGCCCGCACGCGATCGCCCAGCTCCTGCTCGAGCGCCTCGCGCGAGCGGGCGTGCTCGGCGAGCGTGGTGCTGATCTGCTGCTTCACCGCCTGCACCGCGGAGGGGCTGTTGGCGGCGATCCGCTCCGCCGTCTCCATGCGCCCACGGCATCAGGCCGCTCGGCGGGCACGACGCGGTTGATCAGCCCCAGGCGGCGCGGCCTCCTCCGGCGTCGATGAGGCCGCCGGTCAGCAGCAGCTCCATGGCGTGCACGTAGCCGATCTGCTGGATCAGCTTGATCGTCGCGCCGCCGAACGGATAGATCGACCACTTCACCTCGGGCAGCCCGAAGCGGGCGTGCGGCGCCGCCGCGCGGACGTCGGTCGAGCAGCAGCAGCTCCACGCCGCCGCCGGCGCAGACGCCGTTGACGGCGGCCACGATGGGCTTGGTAGGGCTCGGCTCTTCAGCAGCGCGCGGCTGACCATCTGCGCCATCTCGGTGCGTGCCGAGAGATCGCCGCTCATGTCGGCGCCGGCGCTGAACGCGCGGTCGCCGGCGCCGGTCAGCACGATGCAGCGGCAGGGGCCGCGCTCGAGCTCGTCCCACAGCCGGCACCAGGTCGGCCATCATCGGCGCGGGTCATGGCGTTCATGCGCGGCTGGTTGTCGATCGTCAGCACGACGACGTGGCCGTGCGTGCTCGACGCGGTGGATCTCCATCGCGCTACCGGCCCCGGCCGCACCACGAGCTTGCCGTGGGCCTGGCGGTCGGTCAGCCGGCGAATGGCCTCGACGCTGCGCTCCAGCGGCAGGCGGTCGCTCACCAGCGGCCGGAGCTTGCCCTCGCGATACCACTGCAGCAGCTCGTCGACCGAGACGCTTCAGCTTGTCCGGCGCGTGCCAGCGGAAGTAGCGCAGCGACGAGCCGAGCGCGGCGCGGTGCTTGACCAGCAGACGGTTGGCCGGGATCTGCTGCACGCCGCCCACGAAGCCGACCAGGAGAATGCGGCCGCCCCACCCCAGCGCGGAGAGTGCGGCGTCGAACAGCTCGCCGCCGATGGGATCGAAGCAGACGTCGGCGCCCTTGCCGCCGGTCAGCTCCATCACCCGCTCGGTCAGCTTCTCGCTCGCGTAGTTGACGCCTTCGTCGGCGCCCCGCTCGCGCGCCACCGCCAGCTTCTCGGCCGTGCTGGCGCCGGCGATCACGCGCGCGCCCATCGCCTTGCCGATCTCCACCGCGGTGAGGCCGACGCCGCCCGCCGCGCCCAGCACCAGCAGCGTCTCGCCGGGCTCCAGCCGTCCCTGCCAGCGAATCGCCACGTGGCTCGAGATGTAGGCGATGGGAAACGCGCCGGCCTCGTCGAAGTCCATGCCGCGGAGGGATCGCGAACGTCTCGACCTCGTCGGCCAGCGCCTGCTCGGCCATGCCGCCATAGGCGAGAATGGCCATCACCCGATCGCCCGGCTTGAAGCGCGTCACGCCCGTCGCCACAGGCGGCGACCACGCCGGCGGTCTCCAGACCCGGGCTGAACGGCAGCGGCGGCTTGGTCTGATAGCGCCCGGCCACCATGATCGCGTCGGCGTAGTTCACCGCCGTCGCCTTCACGTCGATCAGTACCTGGCCCGGTCCCACCTTGGGCGGCGCGACGTCCTCGACCCTCAGCGTCTCGACCTCGCCCCACGCGCGGCAGAGCACGGCCCGCATCAGGCCTGCTCCTCGACGGCCAGCCGCTCGAGCTCCTCGCGCAGGCGCGGCTTCTGCACCTTGCCCGTCGCCGTGCGCGGAAACTCCTCGGCCTTCCGGAAGACGATGCGCGCAGGCACCTTGTAGCTGGCGAGGCGCTCGCGGCAGAACGCCCTCAGCGCCTCCTCCGAGGCGTCGACGCCCGCGTGCAGCTCGATGGCGGCCACGCCCACCTCGCCGCGGGCTCGATCGGGAATGCCGACGACGTACGCTTGCTTCACGGCCGGGTGTCCGAGCAGAATGGCCTCCACCTCGAGCGGCGCGACGTTGACGCCGCCGGTCTTGATCATCTCCTTCAGCCGGCCGCGGAAGCGCACGCGCCCGTCGTCGCCAAGCGAGTCCGAGGTCGCCGGTCACGAAGAACCCGGCGTCGTCGAAGGCCGCGCGCGTCTGCTCCGGATCGCGATAGTACCCCGGCGTGACGTGGCCCCTGCACGCGGAACTCGCCCACCTCGCCCGGCGGCCAGCGCCGCCCCGTCGCGGGATCGACCACGCGGATCTCCATGCCCGGCAGCGGCAGCCCCTGGGTGGTGAGGCGCAGCTCGCAGCGGATCGTGGGCGTCGGTCACGGCGCAGTTGCCGTACGTCTCGGTGGCGCCGTAGACGTTGCACAGCTCGCGCGCGTCGACCGCCTCCATCGTCATCTCGACGTCCTCGGGCAGGCCGATGGTGAGCCCGGTGCGCATCGACGCCAGCGCGCGCGCCGCGCCGATCGGGATGCTCGAGCATCGCGCGGGCCATGTTGGCCATGCCGTAGTAGACGCTGCAGCGCTCGCGGTCGAGGAGCTCCAGCGCCTCGCCGGGCTCGAAGCTCTCCTGCAGGACGATCGTGCCGCCGTGGGTGAGGATGGCCGGCAGCGCGTTGGCCGAGCCGAACGACCAGAAGAGCGGCACGGACAGCCACAGCCGGTCGGCGGCGGTCAGGTGCTGGCGCTCGCCGATGTCGAAGCCGTTGTCGAGCACGCCGCCGTGCGCGAGCGTCACGCCCTTCGGCGTGGCGGTCGAGCCGGACGTGTAGAGGACGAGGGCCACGTCGGTCGGCTCGACGGCCGCCTGCGCGGCGGCGAGCGCGGCGCTCGATGCCTCCGCCGCCCGTGCCGGCAAGATCGATCCAGCGGTGGACGCCGTCGTGGCGGCGCTCGTCGATCGTCACCGACCGCGCTCAGCTCGGGCACCGCGGCGCTGCGCAGCGCGCCGGGCGCCGACGCGGCCAGCTCCGGGCACACGTCGTGGATGGCGCCGAGGTACGGCCGGCCGCGGAACGCCTCCATGGTGACGATCATCCGGGGCCGCGCGTGCTCGAGCGTCCACGCGATCTCGCGGGGCGTCGAGAACGTGCTGATGGCGACCAGCGGCGCGCCGACCTTGCGCGGCGGCGAACGCGGTGATCAGCCACTCCGGGCGGTTCGGCAGCAGCACCGCCACGCGATCGCCCCGCGACACGCCGAGCGGCGAGGAGCGCGCGGGCGACGTCGTCGACGCGCGCGCGCAGCGCCGCATAGGTCAGGCGCTCGCCGCGGAAGACGACGGCCTCGGCGTCGGGCCGGGCCCGCGCCATGTCGTCGAGGAGAGCGCCGAGCGTGCGGCGCGCAGCGAAGCCATGGCTCAGCGCCCGGTGAAGCGGGGCGGCCGGCCTTCGCGGTGCGCGGCCATGCCCTCGTCGACGTCCCGGCTCCACTCGAGCGCGTGGCGAAGCGTGTCCGACAGCGCGCGCGCCTCGCCGAAGCCACCGTAGAGCCGCGTGTTCACGATGCGCTTGGCGCCGCGGATGGCGAGCGGTCCGCTGGCGGCGATCCGCGCGGCCAGCGCCTGCGCCTCGGCGAGCAGGCGCTCGCGGGGATGGACGGCGAGCACGAGCCCGAGCCGCTCCAGCTCGGCGGCGTCCAGCTCGCGCCCGGTGCACATGATCTCCAGCGCGCGCGCCCGCCCGACGAGCATCGGCAGGCGCACCGGGACCGCCCGCGCCGGGAAAGCCGCCCCACAGCGCCTCGGGCAGCGCCCACGTCGCGTGCGCGGCGGCCAGGCGGATGTCGCAGGCCAGCGAGAGCTCGGCCGCGCCCGCGCGCGCGGCGCCGTTGAGCGCGGCGATGACGATCTGCGGGAGCGCCTCCGAGCGCGTCGTAGAGCCGGTTGGCAGTGCGCACCAGCTCGAGGATCTGCTGGCTTGGTGTAGCTCGCGCGCACGGCGGGATTGAGGATGCCCATCGAGAAGAACTCGGAGCCGCTTGCCGGTCAGCACGACGGCCGCGTGTCGCTCGTCCGCCGGCCAGGCGCGTCGACGGTCGCGCTGCAGCGCCTGCAGGCACCTCGAGCGTCAGGCGGTTCTGGTCGGCCGGCCGGTCGAGGGTGATGGTCGCGACGCGGCTTCGCGGCTCAGGATGACCTCGTCCGTCACTATCTCTCCTTGGTCGGGTACATGAGAATGAAGCTGTCGCGGTTCGGCATCTTCACCTTGGGCAGGGTCTGCGGCGTTCATCACGTCCGGCTCCGCCGATGATCCCGTTGAGATGCAGGAGATACGCCGTGACCGCGTAGACGTCCGCGTCGCTCAGCGACTGCGGCTGCGTGTACGGCATCGCCCGGCGCACGTAGTCGAACACCGTGGTGGCGTACGGCCAGTAGCTGCCGATCGTGCGCACCGGGCTCGTGCTGGTCGAGCGTCCCGTGGCCGCCGACGCAGCCGGTCGTTGGGCTGGCCGGCGCCTTTGTCGCCGTGGCAGGCCTGGCATTTCTGCGCGTACACGATGCGCCCTGCGCTGGCGTGCCACTGCCCGGGCGGCAGGCCGGCGCCGTCGGGCGGAATGCTGATGTCCCAGGCGGCGATCTCCGCCGGCGTGGCGGGTCGGCCGAGCGCCGGACCTCGCGGCGCCTCCTGGGCGACGTCGGACCGCGCACGCGCCGAGCGGCAGCGCGGCCGCCAGCGCGGCGACGACACGGCGACGTCACGCGTAGACATTCTTCACCTCCCCGTCGGCCGACACGCTCCACGCCTGGATGCGCGTTGTAGTGGAAGATGACGTTGCTGCCGTGCAGCGGCGATGAGCTCGTCGCGCTCGGGCTGCACTCGCCCCGGTGCTCGTCGGTCGCGCGGCTCTTCAGGACGGCCGGAGCGCCGTTCCACTTCCAGGCGAGTCGCGAAAGCGCGTCAGCGCCCGCGGCAGCGCCGGCGCGGACAGCGCCGCGTCGGCCCAGGTGCGGCCCGCCGTCCGCCGAGACCTCGACCCGACTGATCGGCGCCGGCGCCGGACCACGCAAGGCCGGATACCTCGTACAGCCCGGGCGCCCGCAGCGCTGACGACCGGGGACGGGCCGGGTGATGACCGACTTCGACCTCCATCGGATAGGTGAACATGAGCGCCTTGCCGTCGGCCTGAAGGTCCGTGTAGCGCGAGGTCTCGTCCTTGGTCATGGTGGGCGTCGCCGTGACCTTTGATCCGCCGCAGCCACTTCACGCTCATGTTGCCTTCGTAGCCCGGGCAGGAACAGGCGCACCGGGTAGCCGTTCTCGGGCCGCAGCCGCTCGCCGTTCTGGTAGAGCGCGAGCAGCGCGTCGTCCATGGCCTTGGCCATCGGGACGCTGCGGCTCATCGCGGCCGCATCGGCGCCCTCGGCGAGCAGCCACGGGCGCCCGCGGATCGACGCCGGCCTCCTCCAGGAGCATGCGCAGCGGCACGCCGGTCCACTCGCTGCACGAGACGAGGCCGTGAATCTGCCCGCACGTGAGCGCCGGCGGCGTCGGCCCGTACATCGACCTGCGCTGTTGCCCGAGCACTCCAGGAAGTGCATGCGCGACACCATCGGGTACGCGCAGCAGCGCGTCGATGGTGAAGATCAGCGGGCGCTTCACCATGCCGTGGATCAGCAGGCGGTGCGTGGCAGGATCGATGTCGGGGACGCCGCTGTGGTGCCGCTCGAAGTGAAGCCCGCTCGGCGTGATCATGCCGTCCAGCGCCTCCAGGGGTGTGCGCGAGGCCCCACTGCCGGTCGTGCCGGGCTGCGAGCGGATGAACGTTCGCGTGACCGCGCGCTCGTACTGCCGGGCGGCTGCCGTACTCGCTCATGCCGCCGCCCGGGCCTCGCATCGACGCGCCGGGATGTCGGGAGGCTCCGCGGCTGCCGCCGGGCCGACCGGCATCGCTGCGCAAGGCCGCCGGCAACCAGGGCGGCACTGCGCTTGAGAAAGCGGCGACGATCCAGGGGCTCGGTCATGGGTTCCTCCTCAGCGGGGCTGACCCCGGGGCGCGGCCTCGCACCATAGCGCACCTGTCGACGCCCGTCACCGGGACGTGATGGCGCTCACGGCAAGGTACAGTCGCGTGAAGCGATTGTCGACGACGGTCCCCTCGGCGTTGACCGTGAAGTTGGACGTGATCAGGCCGCGCGCGCTACGAATGCGCCGGCGCCACCGGTGATGGCCCACACCACACCGCCCACCACCCAGCCGGGCCAGCGGCGCCGGCGCCACCCAGCCGCGGCCGATCGTCTCGAAGGTCACCGACCCGGCCGCGCCGTAGGTGATCGTGCCATCCTCGACGAACGTACCGTCGCCGAAGCGCTCCACCCGCGACTCCAGCACCGCCGTGTCGCCCGTCGTCGGCGTCGATGCGCGCCGCGGACGCCGTCGCGCTCCGAGCACGGTGGAGAGCGTCTGGCTCCGCGCCGTGCTGCGTGCCTGCCGTTTGCTCTCCGATCCCGGCACGGGCCCGGCCCGGCCACGCGGAACTCGAGCGCGAACACGATCTCGCGCACGCTTCCAGAACACGATCAGGCCGCGCGCCAGCTCGCCGGCGGCCAGCGCACGGAACGCCTCGTTGGCCTCGTCCAGGCCGTAGCGGCTTGGTGATGAGCTGATCGACCTTCAGCTTGCCGGCCAGGTAGAGGTTCGCCAGCCGGGGCAGATCCTCGCGGGTGCGCGCGCTGCCGTAGCTGGAGCCGCGGATCACGCGCTCGGCCGTCACCAGCGGCCGGACGTCCAGCGGCACGGTGGCGCCCGGTCTCCGGCACGCCGATGAGCACGCAGGTGCCGCCCGGCGCCAGCGCATCGACCGCCTGGGCTCACGGCCCGTGTGTCGCCGACCGCGACGAACGTGTAGTCGGCGCCCAGCCGCGTGATGACGACGGATGGCCGCCGGCGCGTCCTCGCGCGAGGCGTCGCACCACGTGGCTCGCGCCGAGCGCCGCGCGCGTGCTCGAGCTTGGCCGCTTGACGTCGACCGCGATGATCGGATGCGCGGCGACCAGCGCGCCGCCCTGCACCACGTTGAGCCCGACGCCGCCCACGCCGAAGACCGCCATGCTGGCGCCCGGCGGCACCGCTGCCGTGTTGATGACGGCGCCGACGCCGGTCATCACCGAGCAGCCGATCAGCGCGGCGCTTGTCGATCGCCATCGCGGGATCGATCTTGATCGCGCACGACTCGTGCACGACGGTGCGACGACGCGTAGGTCGCCACGTGGCCGTAGTGATAGACCGGCGCGGCCGCGCAGCGACATCGCGCGTGGTGCCGTCGGGCAGCACGCCGCGGCCCGGGCTGGCGACGCTCGCAGAGGTTCGGCCGGCCGATCACGCAGTAGTGGCAGCGCCCGCACGTCGGCGCCCACGAGAGGACGACGTGGTCGCCGATCGTCGAGGCTCCGTCCACGCCGGGGCCGACCTCCTCCACGATCGCCGGCGCCCTCGTCGCCTAGCACGATCGGCACCGGCACGCCCTTCCACGAGCCGTCGGCGGCGTGCAGGCAGGAGTGGCAGACGCCGCTGGCCGCCATGCGCACCAGCACCTCGCCGGCTGCGCGGGCGCTCCAGCTCCAGGTCCTCGACCGACAACGGCTTGCCTTGCTCGAAGAGCACCGAGGCTCGCATGAGTATTCGCTTTCTGAAGGGGCGGTCCCCTTCGACCGATCCTCCGGGGTCACGGATATTGGGTACGAGGTCCGGCCGAAGTCAAGTGCTTGAACAACCGACTGCCGTCGGCCACAGTGCGACCTGATGGTGAGCGTGCCCGGGGCTCTCACTGCGCGGCGCTCAACGCCATGGATCGCTCGGCGTTCAGGGCAGCACTCGGCTCCATCTTCGAGAGCTCGCCGTGGGTGGCCGAGCGAGCCTGGGACGCCCGTCCCTTCGGCGACATGGTCGAGTTGCACGCGGCGATGTGCGCCGTGGTCAGCAGCAGGCGGCCGAGGGGCGAGCAGCTCGCCGCTGCTGCGCGCCCATCCCGACCTGGCCGGCCGGGCGGCCCGGGCGAAAACGATGAGCGCGGCGTCGGTCACCGAGCAGGCATCAGCCGGCCTCGACCGGCTCACCGACGAGGAGCTCGGCCGGTTCGAGCGATCGAATACCGCCTATCGTGAGCGCTTCGGCTTTCCGTTCATCATCGCGGTGCGCCAGCACGACAAGGCCTCGATTCTGGCCGCTTACCAGCGCCGCCTGCCCAACACGCGGAGGTGGAGGTGGCGACCGCGCTCGACGAGGTCTTCGCCATCGCGCGAGTGCGCCTGCAGGCGACGGTGCAATGAAGGGCGCCGCGGGGCTGTCCGACCACGTGCTGGACACCGCGCAGGGCCGTCCGGGCGCCGGCGTCCGTGTCGATGTCGGCCACGTACAGGGAGACGGGAGCATGCGGCACCTCAAGACCGCTCAGCACGGATGGCAACGGCCGTGCCGTGGCGCTCGAGAGCCGCGAGATGGCGGCCGGCACCTTCGTGCTGACGTTTCACGTGGCGGAGTATTTCCGCGCGGCTGGCCTCGCGGCGTCGGCACCGCCCTTCCTCGATCTCGTCCGATCCGCTTCGCCATTTCCGATCCGGACCGCCCACTACCACGTGCCGCTCCTGGTCAGCCCGTGGAGCTACACGACGTACCGCGGCTCCTGAGCGGCACCGGATCGATCGGCCGGCGAGCACCGTGACCGTGTCCACACCATTCCGCGGACAACCGCTGAAGCGCCTCGAAGATCCGCGCCTGCTCCGGGGCCAGGCGACGTTCCTCGACGACCTCGGCCCGCCCGGCGTCCGACACGTGGCGCTCGTCAGGAGTCCGTATCCACACGCCCGCTTCCGCGCCGACGTCGCGCGAGGCCAGGCGCGTGGCCGGCGTCGTCGCGGTCGTGACCGCGCGGGACTTCGTGGGGACGAGCGCCTTTCGCACGATCCCCACCGTCGTGGCGCATCCGGCGCTGCGCTCGTGCGGGCAGACGCCGCTGGCCACGGACACGGTGCGGTACGTCGGTGAGGCCGATCGTCGCCGTCGTCGCCGAGAGCCGCTACGCCGCTGAGGATGGCGCGGCCGCCGTGCGGGTCGAGTACGAGCCGCTCGACTCCGGTGCCGGACGCGGAGCGGCCGTCGCACCGGGCGCCGCGGTGCTGCACGCGCCCCTGGGCGACAACCTCGCCGCCACATTCACCGTGCAGGTCGGCGACGTCGAGGCGGCGTTTCGCGCGCGCGGAGGTCGTCACGCGCGGGCGCTACTACGTGCATCGCCACACCGGGATGCCGCTCGAGACGCGGGGGTGCTCGCCCAGTGGAACGCGGGCACCGGCCAGCTCACGCTCTGGTCGTCGACGCAGTGGCCGCACACCCTGCGCGACGTGCTGCGCGACGTCCTCGGACTGGCCGACCATCAGGTCCGGGTGATCGCGCCCGATGTCGGTGGCGGGTTCGGCGTCAAGCAGGAGATCTATCCCGAGGAGCTGCTACTGCCGCTGCTGGCCCGACGGCTCGGCGCGCCCGTCAAGTGGATCGAGACCCGCCGCGAGCATCTGCTCAACTCCGCGCACGCGCGCGAGCAGTGGCACGAGATCGAGCTCGCCGCGCGCCGCGACGGCACGATCCTCGGCATGCGCGCCGAGGTGCTCGCCGACCTCGGCGCCTACGCGCGCAGCCTCGGGGTCCTCTGTCCCTCGATCACGGCCGGAGCCTGCCCGGTCCCTACCGGTTCAAGAACTACACCTGCCACGTGCGCGTGGCGCTCACCTCGAAGCGCCGGCGGCGGCGTATCGCGGCGCCGGCCAGCCGGAAGCCGTCTTCGCCACCGAGCGGGCCGTGGATCGATCTGGCGCGCGAGCTCGGGCTCGACCCCGCCGACGTCCGCCGGCGAGAACTTCATCCGGCGCGACGAGTTCCCGTGGGACGTCGGCACCGGCACGGCCCAGGTTCCGGTCGTCTACGACAGCGGGGACTACGCGCGGGCGCTCGACACCGCGCTCGCCCTCGCCCGCTACCCGGAGCGACGGCGCGAGCAAGCCGCCGAGCGCGCCCGGGGAACGCACGGCCGGCTCCTGGGCATCGGGCTCGCGAGCTACGTGCTGCTCACGGGCCTCGGACCGCACGAGGGCGCGATCCTCCGGATCGATGCGACCGGACGGGCGCTGCTCGTCACCGGCGCGTCGCCGCACGGCCAGGGAACCGCCACCGCGCTGGCGCAGATCGTCGCCGACGAGCTCGGCCTGCAGCCGTCCGACGTCACCGTGCAGCACGGCGACACCGCGCTGATCCCGTTCGGGGTCGGGACGTACGCCAGCCGCAACGCCGTCGTGGCGGGCAGCGCGGCGCTCGTCGCCGCCCGCATGGTCCGCGACAAGGCGCGACGACTGGCCGCGCGGCTCCTCGAGGTCGCCGAGGCCGATCTCGAGCTCGTCGACGGTGCGGTGCGCGTCATCGGCGCGCCGGATCGTGGCCGCTCGCTCGGCGAGCTCGCCGTCGCGTGCGCGCCCGGATCAGCCCTGCCCGACGGGATGGACCCGGGGCTCGAGGCCACTCACTACTTTCCGGCGCCGCGCGCCGCGTTCGCCAGCGGCGCGCACGTCGCCGTCGTCGAGGTGGAGCGCGAGACGGGGCAGGTCACCATCGTCGACTACGCGGTGGCCAGCGACGCCGGGCCGCTCATCAATCCGCGCATCGTCGAGGGCCAGATCGCACGGCGGCGTGGCCCAGGGTATCGGCGGCGCGCTCTGGGAGGAGCTCGCGTACGACGACCAGGGCCAGCCGCGGATGCAGTCGCTCCTGGAGTACGCTCATGCCGGCGGCCGGCGCAGATCCCGTCGCTCCGCATCGCTCACCTGGCCACGCCGAGTCCGCTCAATCCCTCGGCGTCAAGGGGCGTCGGCGAGGCCGGCACCCGCGGCGCCGCTGGCGGCCATCGTGGCGGCGGTCGAGGACGCGCTGGCCCCTTCGGCGCGCACATCACCGCGAGCCCGGTCAGGGGAAGACCTGTGGCGGCTCACGCAGCGGAGTCACTGAGCGGAGGATTGACGCCGATGATCCGGACGTCCCTAGAGTGCTGACCACGCGGACCGCCCCGTGCCCGCGTATCGAGCAGACTCATCCGGCGGTCCTGGGAGACCCTCATGGCGCTCACGCGCAGCTTCGCGGTCCTGCTGCTGGCCGTCCTCGCCCTCGTGCCCTGGCCCTCGGTCGTCGACGCCGCAGACCAAGGTGAAGTTCGCGCTCGACTGGCAGATCCAGGGGCCGCAGGCGCCCGTTCATCACCGCGAAGGCGGCCGGCGCCTTCGCCGCCCAGCGGCCTCGACGTCACGATCGATCGCGGCACGGGCTCGCAGAAGACCATCGAGCAGGTGGCGACCGGCACCTACGACATGGGCTACGGCGACATCAACTCGATGATCGAGTACAACGTCAAGAACCCCGCAGACACCGCTGATCGCCGTGGCGCATGGTCCTGAACTCGCCGCCCTTCGCGCTGCTCTCGCTCAAGCGCTACGGCATCCAGCGAGCCGAAGGATCTCAAGGGCGCCAGCATCGGCGCGCCGGCCGGCGATGCGCCGCGCGCGGCTGTGGCCGATCTTCGCGCAAGAACGTCGGCGTCGCCCGCCGACAGCGTCACCTGGACCAACATGGCGCCGCCGCTGCGCGAGCCGGCCCTCGTGAAGGGCGACGTCAAGGCGATCTCCGGCTTCTACTTCACCGGCTTCCTCAACCTGACCGAGAACCTCAAGGTCCCCGAGAGCCGACGGTCGTCGCCTTCAAGTACAGCGACTACGGCATCGACCTCTACGGCAACGCCGTCGTGGTGCGGGTCGACTGGCTCAAGGCGAACGAGGACACGGTGCGGCGCTTCCTGGCCGCGCTCAACACTAGGCTTCAAGGCCGTCCTCAAGGATCCGCAGAGCGCCATCGCGCACATCAAGGCCGCCGAGCCGCTGTCGAACGAGGCCACCGAGCTCAAGCGCCTGCAGCTCGCGATCAGCGCGAACATGCGTCAACGACGAGGTCCGGCGCAACGGCCTGCTCGGCATCGACCCGGCGCGGATGCAGCGCGCGATCGAGCAGGTCGTCGTCGCCGTTCGAGCTCGGGGCGCAAGCCCACGGTCGCCGAGGTGTTCACCGGGCGCGCTACCTGCCGCCGGCGTCCGAGCGGAAGCTCGATTAGTTCGCGGCCGCCGAGCATCCCCGACGTCCGCGGCACGGCCTCGGCGCCGGCTGATATCGCGGTGTCACTGCGCGACGCTGGCTTGGCGTACGTCACGCGCGACGGGCGCACCGTCCAGGCGCTCGAGGTGGTGTCGCTCGATATTCGAGCGCGGCACCGACGGTGGCGTTCGTCGGGCCGAGCGGCTGCGGCAAGTCCACCTTGCTCAAGCTGATCGCCGGGCCTGCTGACCGACCACGGCGGCCACGTCGCCGTCGACGGCCGGGCGGTCGGTGGGCCCGTTGAAGAACGTCGGCATGGCCTTCCAGAACCCGGTCCTGCTTCCGTGGCGCACCGTGCTCGACAATCTGCTGCTGCCGCTCGAGATCCTCGCGCGAGAACCGCGATCCGCGCGCGCCGGCGCGCGCCGCGCTGGCGGGAGCGGGCGCGTGGCGCTCCTGCAGGCCGGTCGGGCCTCGACGGCGCCGGAGCGCCGGCAGCCGCGCGAGCTCTCGGGCGGGATGCGCCAGCGCGTGAGCCTCTGCCGCGCGCTGATCCACGAGCCGGCGCTGCCTGCTGCTCGACGAGCCGTTCGCCGCCCTCGACGCGTTCACCCGCGAGGAGATGTGGGAGCTGCACCAGGCGCTCGGCCGCGAGCGCGCGTTCACCGGCGTGCTGGTGACCCACGACCTCCGCGAGGCGGTGTTCCTGGCCGAGACCATCTACGTCATGGCGTCGGGCCCCGGCCGCATCGCGCACGTGCACCCGGTGAGCGCTCCCGCGGCCGCGCACCCTGGGCCAGCTCTACAGTCCCGAGGGCACCGAGCTGATCCAGCGCATGCGCGAGCGAGATCCGCCCGCACCGCGGTGCCGTCGCATGAGCCGCACGACCGTCCGCCGGCTGGTCCTGCCGCTCGCGGTGTTCATCGCGCTGGTCGCTCGTCTGGGAAGCCGCGGTGGTGGCCTTGCGGATCCAGCCGATCGTCCTGCCGCCGCCGAGCAGCGTGGTCACGACGATGGTCGCGACCGCCGGGCCCATCGCGCTTCCACGCGCGTCACACGCTGGTGACGACGCTGATTGGCTTCGTCGCCGCGGTTGGCCTCGGGCTGCTGCTCGGCTTCGCGATCGGCGCCTCGGTGACGATGAACGACGCGCTCTATCCGCTGCTGGTGGGCTTCAACAGCATCCCCAAGGCGGCGGTGGTCCCGCTGCTCGTCATGTGGTTCGGGATCGGCGCCGTGCCGGCCGTGCTCACCGCGTTCCTGCTGGCCTTCTTTCCGGTGGCCGTCAACGTGGCGGTCGGGCTGGCCACGCTCGAGTCCGAGCTGCGCGACGTGCTGCGCGCGCTCGGCGCGTCCCGATGGCAGATCTTCCGCAAGGTGGGGGTGCCGCGCACGATGCCGCTGTTCTTCGCCTCGCTGAAGGTCGCGATCTCCTCGGCGTTCGTGGGCTCGGTCATCTCCGAGACGGTTGCGTCGAACGCCGGGATCGGCTATCTGATGGCGGTGGCGGCGTCCGACTTCAACACGCGGCTGGCCTTCGGCGGCCTCTTCGTCCTGGCCACCATGGGCGTGCTGCTCTACGGCGTGTTCGCGATCATCGAGCGGCGCGTGACGGGCTGGGCGTACACGGAGTAACGGGAGACACCGTGGACACCGTGATCCTCGACTGGCTGAACATCGCGCTGCGCTGGACGCACCTGATCGTCGGCATCGGCTGGATCGGCACCTCGCTCTACTTCATGTGGCTCGATGCCGCGCTCATCCGCTCGAACCTGCCCCGGGCGGACGTCGAGGGCTACGCGTGGCTTCTCCACAGCGGCGGCTTCTACCCGGTCGAGCGCCGCAACGCTTCCGCCGGGTCAGCTGCCCTCGCCGATCCACTGGTTCGGGCGGGAGGCGGCGATGACGTTCCTGACCGGCTTCCCGCTCCTGATCCTCGTCTACTACGTGACGGGCGGCGTGTACCTGGTCGATCCCGCCGTGTCCTCGATCACGCCGGGCCGGGCGGTGGCCCTCGGCGTCGGGCTCCTCATCGTCGTCCTGGATCGTGCTACGACCTCTTGTGGACCTCGCCGCTCGCCCGTCGCGGAGGCCGAGCCGGCCGCCGGCGTGTCCTGGGTGCTGCTCTTCGCCGTCGTGTACGGGCTGACGCACGTCCTGAGTGGGCGGGCGGCGTTCATTCACGTGGGCGCGATGCTCGGCACGATCATGGCGGCCAACGTGTGGATGCGCATCATGCCGCGCGCAGCGCGATCAGATCGCCGCCGCCGAGGCCGGTCGCGCCGTCGACCCCACGCTCTCGAGCCGGGCCAAGCAGCGCTCCACGCACAACAGCTACGTGACGTTCCCGGTGATCTTCATGATGCTCAGCAACCACTACCCCCTGACGTACGGCCACCCGCTCGAACTGGCTCGTGCTCTCGCTCCTGATCGTGGTGGGGTCGCCGCCCGTCAGATCGGTGCTCGCCCGCGACCGCGGCCGGCCCGCCGACTGGTGGCTGCTGCCGGCGGCGGCCGCGCTGGCCGGTGGCCGTCTACCTGACCTCGCCGGCGTGGCTGGGCGGGACGGACGGACGGCGGGACCGCGTCGGCCTTCACCGCGGTCAGAGGCGTCATCGAGCGCCGCTGCGTCTCCTGCCATTCGAAGACGCCGACCGACGAAGTGTTCCGCCTCGCGCCCAACGGGATCACATTCGATGCGCTCGAGAGCATCCGCGCGCACGCCGAGACGATCCGCACGCGCGTCGTACTTCTGAAAACATGCCACCGGGCAACAAAACCGGTATGACGGATGAGGAGCGTACACTGCTGGGCCGCTGGCTCGCGCAGGGCGCACCTCTCGACGGCGCCGCCGGTCGACCCTAGCTCGGATCGTTCATGATCGCGGCCCGCGCGGTGGGCAGGGCCTGTCGCCGGGTGGAGTCCCTGGGTCGCGGGCTCCGTCACCCGTTCGACCGCAGACGCACTTTCTTCGAAAGTGCGAGAGGTACGAAGAGGTCCCACTGCCCGCGACCAGGAACCCACCGGCGCCACCGCGCGCGGGCCTCGATCATGAACAATCCGGGACTAGCGTCGCCGATGGGCGGTTGCATTGCCGGGCGGTCGTGTTGTAATCGCGAGGCACGACCGGGCCAGCAGGGTGCCCAGGCGATAGGCAGGCGAGTCAGGAGGAGCTTGATGCATTTCGGCGCGTTCTTCTACGGGACCGTGGACATGCCGGACGCCGGCGTGGAGGACCGCCGGCGCACACGCGCAACTACGGCCAGGAGGACTACCGCCGCTCGTACGACGACCTGATCGCGTACGCCAAGGCCTGCGACAGCCTCGGCTACGACTCGTCCTGGTCGGCCGAGCACCACTTCCACAACCACGGCTTCGAGGTGCGTGCCCAACGTCTGTCCTCCTCAACGCGGTGCTGGCGCAGCACACGCGGCGCATTCGCCTCGGCGCGCTGATTCACGTGCTGACCGCATGGCATCCCATCCACTTCGCCGAGGATCTACGCGCTGGCCGACGTGCTGTCGGGTGGGCGGCTCTCTGTGCGGGCTCGGCCGCGGGCACCGAGGAGCGCGAGTCGAACGTCTTCGGCGTCAACGTGGGCTACAGCAACAACGCGGACGATCGGCACAACCGCGACGATCTTCGAGGAGCAGGTGGAGATCTTCAAGGCGGCGACCTCGAACGAGCGGTTCTCCCATCCGTGGCACGCTCTACACGATTCCGCCGGCGGGTCTGACGTTCCGTGGCGACCCGGTGATGGAGTTCCCGCTCGTGCCCGCGGCCGATCAACACGCCGGTCCGCCTCTACCAGCCGATCGGCACCGAGGACACGCTCGTCTACGCCGCCGCGCCACGCGTCACATCGGTGTGCTCGCCAACCATCCCTGGGAGCGGCATGGTCCCGTGGTGGCGGCGCTACGGCGCGCTGGTCGAGGAGACGCACGGCGTCCGGCTTCGCCCGGGCGAGGACCGCGTGCTGCAGGTGCAGTTCCACGTCGCCGACTCGGCGAGGCAGCCGGTCACGGACCGGCGCGGCGCGGCCATGACGAGCTGACCAAGCTGCTCGTGGCCGAACATCATCCGCCGCAATGCCGCGCTGGCGAGCCGCCCGCCCTTCACGCTGGAGGAGCGCATGGCGAGCAAGTCCTGGATCGTCGGCACGCCCGAGCAGGCCCGCGACGCCCTGCTGGCCATGCAGGAAGAGCTCTGGCTTCGAGGCGCTCCTGATCTTCCCCCACCTGCCCGGCATGCGCCGGGCGGAGACACTCGAACAGCTCCGGCCGCTTCTGGACCGACGTGCGCCCCGCGCTCGCGGCGCGCGTACCGCGGTCAGCCCGTCGCGGCCGGCGTGTGCCAGGACGCTGCCATGCTGAAGGACCTGCCCCAGACGATCGGCACTGGACTCCACGGCTCGATCCCGCCTCGACGCTACTGGGCGTACTACACGTGGCAGGAGATCGACGCGCATCGCGCAAGCGGCGATCCGAACGCGACGGCGGTCATCAACGTCGGCGCCGTCGAGCAGCACGGCCCGCACCTGCCGCTCATCACCGACACGCTGGTCGGCATGGAGCTGCTGGGTGCCGCGCTGGCCCGGCTGCCCGACGACGTGACGGTGCTGGCGCTGCCGCCGACGAACTTCGGCAAGAGCACCGAACACCAGACCTTCCTGGGACGCTGACCTTCAGCGGCGAGACGCTGCGCATGGTGCTGAAGGATCTGGCGATGTCGGTGGCCCGCAGCGGATTCAGCAAGCTGGTCCTGCTGGGCAGCCACGGCGGCAACGTGGGCACGCTCGACGACTTCTTCCGCGACCTGCGCATCGAGACGCAGCTGCGCGTCTTCAAGATCTTCTCTGCGGCGGCATCGGCCAGGTGCCGAGCCTGGTGGCGCCCGAGGAAGCCGCCATCGCCATGCACTCCGGAGACTCGGAGACCTCGATGGTCCGGCATCTCACGCCCGAGCTCGTCCACATGGACCGCGCCGAGGGCTGTGTGTTCGATCCCACACCGGACATCGGCTACTCGTTCAAGGGCCACGACGCGATCGAGGCGTGGGTCGCCTCCGACCTCTCCCGCACGGGCGCGATCGGCGAACCCGCATCCATCGTCAGCCGAGAAGGGGCAAGCTGATGTGCGAGGCGAAGCGGCGAACCGGCTCGCCGAGCTGCTCGAGGCGATCTACCGGAGCGCCGAAGCGCGCGATCCGCCCGGCGCCGAAAACTTCCCAGGAGGATCCGTCATGGCCACGCTGACGCGCCGCTCGTTCCTCGCCACCTCCGCAGTCCTGGCGGCGGGTGCGGCGTCGCCCTGGGCCGCCGCGCCCGCGCGGGCGCAGCACGCTCGACAAGCTCACGTTCGGCACCAACTGGAAAGCGCAGGCCGAGCACGGCGGCTACTACCAGGCTGTGGCCACCGGCATCTACCGGAAGCTCGGCCTGGACGTGACTGATCCGGATGGGCGGCCCGCAGATCAATCACCCGCAGCTTCTCGCCGCCGGCACGATCGGACTTCAACATGGGGTCGAACTGCTTCCAGCGCGCTCGAACTACGTCAAGAACGGCATCCCGATGGTGTGCGTGGGCACCGTGTTCCAGAAGGACCCCAGGTGCTCATCGCGCATGCCGGCCAGGGCAACGACCTCGTTGCCGGCGATGAAGGGCAAGCCGATCATGATCTCCCCGCCGGCGCGCGCCGGTTACTGGCGAGTTCCTCCGGATCCGCTGCCGGCTACACCGACGAGCAGATCCGGACCTACACGTTCAACATGGCGCTGTCTCTCGCCGACCCTCCGCGATCCAGCGGGGGTTCGCGACCAGCAGAGCCCTGCAAGATCGAGAAGGCCGGCGCCAAGATCGTCGTCCACCTGCTTCGCCGATGCCGGCTACTCCTCCTACGCCACCACGATCGAGACGTGCAGTGGAAGCTCGTGGACGAGAAGCCCGACGTGGTGCAGCGGTTCGTGAACGGGACGATCGAGGGCTGGTACTCCTACCTGTACGGCGACGCGACTCCGGCCAACGCGCTGATCTAAGAAGCGACAACCCGGAGATGACCGACGACCAGATCGCCTACAGCTTCGCCGCCAGTGAAGAAGTACGGGCTGGTGGATTCCGGGGACGCCGAGAAGCTCGGCATCGGCGCCATGAGCGACGCGCGCTGGAAGGACTTCACGGGACCATGGTGGAGGCCGGTCTCTACACCTCCGATCTCGATCTGCGGCGCGCGCCTACACGCTCAAGTTCGTCAACAAGCGCCACGGGATCCAGCTGAAAGGCGTGATCGTCCGGTTGCGGCGGGGTCGATAAGGTCTACGCGACAGTTCGGCGTCACCGCCGCTCGCAACCTCGACCTCGACGTCGGCGACGGCGAGTTCCTGAGCTGCTCGGGCCATCCGGCTGCGGAAAGAGCACGGTGCTACGGCTCCAGTGGCGGCCTCGGCGAGGTCTCCGGCGGCCCGCATCGAATGGGCGGGCAGCCCGGGCCACGGGGCTGTCGAAGGGCGATATCGGATCTGTGTTCCAGGAGCTGACGCCGATGCCGTGGGCCACCGTGTGGGAAGAACATCCTGCTTCCGCTCTGCTGGCACGGCGTGCCGCCGACCGAGGCCCGCTGCGTGGGCGCGAAGCGATCGGCATGCGGTGGGGCTCGACGGCTTCGAGCACGCGTATCCGCGCGAGCTGTCCGGCGGCATGAAGATGCGCGTGTCCATCGCCCGCGCGCTGATCACGCACCCGCGGCTGCTCCTGATGGACGAGCCGTTCGCCCGCTGCTCGACGAGATCACGCGCTTCAAGCTCGAACAACGATCTCCGGACGCTGGGCGCGCCAGCGCTGGACCGTCAGCGTTCAGTGACTGCACAGCGTCTACGAGTCGGTGTACCTGTCGACGCGGATCGCCGTGATGACCGCGACGGCCCGGGCGCATCGTCGAGCGAGCTGGCCATCGATGGCGCCGTCGCCCCGCGACGACAGCTCCGGACCTCGCCGGTCTACAACGATACGTACTGGGACGTCTCGGCCCGACTGGCCGAAAGCGATCCGCCGTGAGCGACCGGTAGCGCATGTGTCGAGCCCTGCCGTCGATCGAACGCAGCGCGCCGCGAACGGCGCCGAGCTCGGTGATCTCCAGGCCACGCGCGCCGCCGGGCGCCACGCGCCGGGCCACCGGCGTGGGGCCATCCGGCGCGCGTGGCCGCCCCTGATCATCGGCGTCGCAGGCCTGGCGGCGTGGGAGCTGTTCGTCCGGCTCAAGCACACCTGCCCTGCATCCTGCCGCGACCCGGCTCGTGCTCGCCACGCTCGTCAAGGACTGGGGAACGCTCTTCACCCGTCGCTGCTCGTGACCCTCGCCATCTACCGGCGCGGCCCCTGCTCCGTGGCCACGGTGGCCGGCGTGCTGATCGCGATCCTGTTCACCCAGTCGCGGTGGATCGAGCTGTCCCTGTTTCCCTACGCGGTGATCCTGCAAGTCACACCGGTCGTGGCGATCGCCCCGCTCATCATCATCTGGGTCAAGAGCATCCCCTGCGCTGCTGATCCGCGCCTGATCGTCGCGTTCTTTTCCGATCGTGTCCAACACCACGCTCGGCCCTCAACAGCGCGCCGACCACAACTTGTCGTCAATCTCTTTCAGCTCACGGCGCCTCCGGCGCCAGGTGTTCTGGTACCTGAAGCTCCCCAGCGCGATGCCCCTACGCCCTGGGCGGTCCGCGCATCGCAACGGCGCCTCCGATCCGGCGCGGTGGTGGCGGAGTTCGTGGCCGGAGCGGGCGGCGCGCGAGTCGGGGCTAGTCTACCGGGTCCTGGAATCCGGAGCTGCACGATGAACAGAGCGATGTTCGCGCCCTCTTTGATGACACGTGCACCGGCATTCTCATCGTTCGTCGGGCTGACGGTGCTGTCCCACCTGGCGCTGCGGACGGCACGAGAGCGCGGTCGAGCGCGAGGGATGAGGTGATGGCCGGCGTCGTCATCGATCCCCACGAGCCTCGGGCGTGCCGCCGCGCAAACGCGACCGTTCCCACCCACGCTCCTCACGGCGCCGGACGTCGGCGGGTCCGACGCGCACGAGCTCACTGTCGTCGATCTGTCAGATCCGCGAGGGTCGGATCGCCGCCGCCGTCGCCCGGCCGGGGCCTCACGAGTCACGAGGGCGCGAGCGTGGACTTCCCAGCATGGGCCTGGTGTGGCCATGCCTGCGCTCGATCTCCACACGCACCCAGCCGGGCACGTGGGAGCGCGCGCCGAATCCCGACGGCACGTTCGACGGCGCGCGATCCGCACGGTGATCGTCGGACCGCGCGGCTCACTGGTCGGCCGAGGACGTCCGGCGGCGGATGGACCCGGGCTGCCAGCAGCTACGCGCACGGCACGCGCGCGGTGCGCACGCACCTCGACTCCATGGCGCCGGCAGGCTATCACCATCAGGCCGGTGTTCGAGGCGCTCCGCAAGGAGTGGACCGGCCGGCTCGAGATGCGAGGCCGTGTCGCTGGTGCCGGTGCAGGTCTTCGGAAGTCCGGAGGGCGAGCGCTGGCCGATCGCGTCGCGCCGCCGGCGGCATCCTCGGCGCGGTCGGCTAGCATGTCGCCGGAGATCGACGCGCTGCTCGATCGCATGCTGGATCTGGCCAACCAGCCGAGCGGCTAGCCTCGATCTCGACCTGCATTGCGACGGGAGCGGCGACGTCGGTGCCCGGTCGCTGTCGCGGCTGGCGCGCGCGGTCCTGCGCCGCCGCTTCCGCGGCCGGGTCGTCTGCGGCCACTGCTGCAGCCTGGCCGTGCACCGCCCGACGTCGTCGCCAGACGCTCGACCTCGCCGTCCAGGCCGGCATCGCCGTCGTCAGCCTGCCGATGCAACCTCTACCCGCGAGATGCGCCCGGGCGCACGCCGCGCTGGCGGGGCGCGACGCTCTGCATCGAGCTCGCGGCTCGAGGGGTGCGTGGTGGCGGTGGCGAGCGACAACTGCCGGGACGCCTCTTCGGCTTCGGCGATCACGACGTGCTCGAGGTCTATCGCGAGGCGACGCATCTGCCATCTCGACCGGCCGCGCGCGGCGACTGGCCGCGGCGGTCACGGCAACGCCGGCCGACCTGATGGGCCTCGCCGGCGCCCGGCCGCATCGGGCCCGGGGTGCCGGCCGACCTCATCCTGTTCGAGGGTCGATCGTGGAGCGAGCTCCTCTCGCGCCCGCAGGCCAATCGCGTGGTGCTCCGGAACGGCGCGCCGATCGACCGCCGCTCCCTGACTACCGCGGAGCTGACGATCTCGTGCGAGGGCCGCATGCCGGCGTGAGCTGCGAACCCGCCCGGGGTCTCATCCTCCCAGGCGCACTACTCGCACGTCGCCCACGCGCGGGGCCAGATTACAGGTCTCCGGACACTGGGGCTGGCGCATGGATCCCTCGGGCGCCGTGGTCGGTCCCGGCGACGCCTGCGCGCAAGCGCGACAGTGCTGCGCGAACCCCTGGCCGCGATCCTCGGCACTACGGCGGCGGCCTCCGCCACCTGATGAAGACGACCACGTACAGTCACCCACCTGGGCCTACCGTCCAGGCTGGTCGCGGCGGCGCGACGCGCTCGAGGCCCGGCCTGTGCCGCCCTTATCCCGCCAACACCGCTGGCTCGTCGGCGCAGGGGCCCTCGCCGAGCCGCGCTTCTCTGGTGGAGGATCGGCGGCCTCGCGGTTCTCCGGCTCAGGTCAGGCGCTATCAATCCGCGTCGAGTGCAGCCGTGTAAAAATAAAGTAATGCGAGTACGCCGCAACTGAACAAAGTGTCAAC